>Ga0209599_10000539_pt1 | contig 23953 bp, 17 predicted proteins | sample Shrwel_input2_FT_FD_187534 | JGI IMG/M metagenome (GOLD analysis project Ga0209599, IMG submission 187534) | Subsurface microbial communities from deep shales in Ohio, USA - Utica-3 well 1 S input2 FT (SPAdes) (version 2) ... | reverse complement strand
AACTTCTATGTTATCTGAGTACATTTCTTTAGAAATCGACTTAGAAATCTTAGATATGTTAAAAGCTAACGCATTAACTACTGAATACTGGTCTTTAAAAACTGGTAATGAGTGGAATGGTTCTTCTTTCGCAGTAGATTCTAATACAATCGCAGCTTCTGCTTATACAAGAAACACTTGGTTCCAAACTTTAGGTACTAAGTTGAACAAAGTATCAAACAAAATTCACCAATTGACTATGAGAGGTGGAGCTAACTTCATCGTTGCTTCTCCTGACGTATGTACAATCTTAGAATCAATCCCAGCGTTCACTGTATCTGCTGATAAAGATGCTAAGCAATTTGCAGCTGGTGTAACTCAAGTAGGTGCTATTGCAAACAGATATACTGTTTACAAAAACCCTTACATGACTGAAAACGTAATCTTAATGGGTTACAAAGGAAATAACTTCTTGGAAACTGGTGCCGTTTACGCTCCTTATGTTCCATTGATTTTAACTCCATTAGTTTATGATCCAGATAACTTCACACCAAGAAGAGGTGTTATGACTAGATACGCTAAGAAACTAGTTAGACCTGAATTCTTCGGTAAAGTTGTAATCGGTGACTTGAACTTATTATAATCTTTAGGAAAATAATAAAAATAGGAAAGGGGGTAGAAATACCTCCTTTTTTATGTCCGATATATTTATGTAAAAGTTCTAATGGATAAAATTTATATAGTTACAGCGGGAGATTCATTTACAGATTCACATATGCCATTTATTAGTAGTGATGATTGTACGACATATTTAGGATTACATGATAAATTAACAAATCCAATTGAAATGTGTGCAGTTGATTATTCAATGAAATATCAATACTTTTTAATCAATGAGTTATATGAAAGTGGGGTTAATTTTGATTATTATAATGTAGGTAAAGGATCATCGGGTAATCATGTAATCACACACAATTATAGAAAAAAAATACAAGAATTATTAGATAGAGGTGTTAATCCAAAAAATATATATGGAACAATTCAATTAAGTGGGTTAGTTAGACAAACTGATCCATTATATGATGTTGAATTTGATTTACCAAATGTAGATGGTGCAGAATGGGATTATATAAACAATATGAATCCAACCGTTTCAACGTATAATGAAGTATTAGAAGCACATATATCAAATATAGAAAACATAATTCAATGGAACAAAGATAAAGGAATAGAACATTTTAATATGTTTTTTGGATGGGCAGTTTATTATGAAGATGAATTAAATCAATATGGACTAAAAGAAAGATTTGATGCAATTGATAGAAATTATTTTTACACATATGAGTATAAAGAATCAAACGATGTAATGACAAATGCATGTGTTGGAACTAAAAAAATATTAAAAACAATATTTGGTATAAGAGAAAATTATATAATAGCAGCTGACAAATATGGTGGAATGACAGAAATTGTAAGAGATAATACAAATGAAAAAGATTATTTTTATATTGCAAAATGGGATCCACACTTAAATACATTTGGTAATTACATATTTTATAAAAATTATTATAGAAAATTATTTGAAAATTGGAATATAATAACATCAGAAAATTTTATAGAAAATGTTCATTTAAAATGGGAAACATTTAAAAGAATATTTAATGTAAACAATGAATGCTTTTTAGATAGCTACACTAATAATTTTAATAAGTTATCACAAACTGAATATGAAGTAGAAAAAACTAAGAGAAAAGAGTATTATTATAAAAAATATTTTACTAATCTAATTTAATAGATATTTATACAAAAGGATTATAATGGGAGCAGATTTAGTAACTAATATAAATTGGCCTGGAAGTTCATCATTTACAACTGGTTCAACACCGTTTGGGTTGTACGATAGTGAAAGTATATTTAGAGAACACGCCGATAAAGTAAATGATTGGGTAGCTAAGAGATTAGGATATCCAGTTCAGAACGTAGAATTATTACCTGAAAATATTTATGCAGTATTTGAAGAATCAATTTCAGAATATAGTGCACAGGTAAATGCATTTAATATTCGTAATAACCTATACAATATGATGGGACATGATAATACGGATAATTTAACGGATACGTATATTGAAGGTGCAAATACAACACAAATTATAAACATTTCACAGGCATATGGTGCAGAAGCAAACGTTGGTGGGCATGCAACTATCTATAAAGGACATGTGGATTTAGCTACCGGTATTCAACGATATGATTTAAAAAATATATCAGCAACCACCGCTAGTTATTTAAGTGGAAGTGGACAATATATAGCAAACATACCAACTGGTTCACTAGAAAGTGGTTCACACTATGGTAAAAGTCTTACAATTACTAAAATATTTTACGAAGGAATTCCGGCTATTAGTAGATTCTTTGACCCTTACGCAGTTTCGGCAGTAGGAACAATGAATTTAATGGATGAATTTGGATTTAGTTCATTTTCTCCGGCGGCACAATTTGTGTTAATGCCAGTTTATGAAGATATGTTGAGAATACAAGCTATTGAATTTAATGACCAGGTTCGTAGAAGTGCATATTCATTTAATTTAGTAAACAATGTATTAGAAATATTTCCAATACCGGGTTCATCTACATACACTCCTAAAAAATTATATTTTGAATATGTGTTAACCGATGAAAGAACGGAGGCGAGTGTAATTCATAAACCAAGTGTTATTAGTAGTTATGCTAATATTAAATACGATAATATGACCTATACATCTATCAATTCAGTTGGTAAACAATGGATATGGAAATATACTTTGGCATTAGCTAAAGAGTTGCTAGGTGGTATTAGAGAGAAGTATGCTAGTATTCCAATTCCTGAGGGTGAAGTATCTTTAGATGGTGCAAGTTTAAGAGCAGAAGCACAAAATGATAAGGATAGATTATACGAACAATTGAGACAGGATTTAGAGGAATTAAGTAGACCAAAACAAATGGAATACAAAGCACAGGAAGCTGAGCAAATTCAAAAGATGTTAAAAAATATTCCGTTACCATTTTATATAGGATAATTAGATGCCCCGTTTTATACAACAAAGAGATTATAATTTCTTTCAAAATGTGAGTAGAGAATTAGTGGATGCAGTAGTGCAAACACAAGTATTCTTATTCAAATTAATCACATACGAAAGTAAAACAAACCTTTATGGTGAGTCTTTAGATAAGGCATACTATGAAGGTATTTCCGTATTTGGTATGGTAGAGTATGGTGATGAATCTCAACAGTACGATGGATTTGGACAAGATACAATTCAAGAAGTAACATTTAGATTTAATCAAGATACCTGTATTGTGAAAGATATAATGCCAGAAGTTGGTGATATTATTGGTTTCAATGATGGTTATTATGAAATTACAAATACCAATCAAACACAATTAGTTGGTATGCAGGCACAAAATAACTTTGGTATCGAATGTATTACTTACTTAACAAGACGTTCTCAATTGAACATAGAACCGAGGAATAAATAATGGCAACTAATAATCCACTAAAAAAACCTTTGAATAGAGCAGAGCAATTACCACGTGAAAATGGTACAATGCAAAGAGGAATCAAATTATATGATGTAGATAGTGCTATTTTTAGTTATATGCAAGATATAGTTGTTCCTACATTGAAATTGGATAATGCAGAATTAAAAGTACCGGTAATTTATGGTAATGCAGAAAGATGGAAAGCGGCACAAATCGATGGAGTTTATAGAGATAAGAGAGGTAAAATTCAATTACCACTTATTATGTTTAAAAGAACGACAGTAGATAGAAATGAAAGTATGCAAATGCCAAATCGTTTTTTACATTACACTACATATTCAAAATGGAGTAAAACAAATAAATACGATAAATTTTCTATTCTAAATAATTTCAAACCAAAATCAGAATTATACGATGTAACTATGCCAGATTATGTGGATATTAGTTATACCGTAATGATATGGACAAATTTTACAGAGCATATGAATACGATTGTAGAATCATTCAAATATGCAGCAGATGAATATTGGGGAGATAAAGATAAATTTAAGTTCAAAGTAATTATTGACTCGTTTGATAAGGTACAAGAAATGACAGATACCGGTGAGAGAATTGTAAGAACTGAATTTACAATGTTGGCAAAAGCATATTTACTTCCTGAAAGATTTGATAATGAAAGTACAATCAAAAAATCTATTTCTACAAAAGCATTTATTACAACATTAGAAACTGATATGACTGGAGCAGCGGGTAGTACAATTTCTACAAATGATTATAATGCAAATAAAGTATTATACGATTATTTAGAAATTAATAATACAAAAGTAGCAAACACAATTATAGATGAATTTGTAACATTTAATGGAGTTAAAGTAATACAACCTCCAACTGAATTAGATATAGCATATGTAGAAGATACAATTAAAGTTTATATTAATGGTGTAAAATATTCAAAAAATTATTACACATTTAGTTATCCTACACCAACTACATTAAGAATACAATTTAATGAAGGATTATTAGGATTTACAATTGAAACAAATGATGAAATTCATATAGCTGGTAAATTTCAATTAGTATAATGGCAGTATTAGATACCATAAAAGCATATGTTAATTTAGTAAATAAAAAATTAACCTACGTTGAAACTACTCCTACGTCTTATATTTTTGATTTAGTTGGATATAAACTTCCAAAAACTATAATGGATAAAAATATGAATAAACCGTTAAAAGAAAGAACGGCAATAATTCTATTAGATATAAACCAACAAAATATTGGTATGCATGATTATAGTGTTATGAATTATGGTAATTCAGTAAGATTTACGTTACCCAGACAAAACTTTCCAATTTTATATGCCGATAAAGAACGCACAATAATTCTTCCATATATTGATGAAAATGATGATTTACAAGTAACAGGAACTTTTACTAAATAATGAAGCAAAGACCTAACATATCCGTTCATAAAAATTCGAAACTAATAAATTATGTTAGAGAAAAAGTATTGTCCGATATAAGTGGAACATACCAAAGTGGTTCAGCTCAAGACTTTAATAATGATTTACAATTACATAACGATTTAGTAAGAAACAATCCACTTCCATCTACCCAATTTATACCAAAAGGAAAAACAAAATCTAAACCAAACATAAAACTTATAAAAAGAGATGTTGCTAAAACAAATCAATTTAGAATTGATATGTTGAACTATGCAAATAGAGAATTTGGAATTAATCCTGATTTATTAATAGAACATTCAACTTATTATGTATTAACTATTATATCATATAAATTAATAACAAATAATGAACAACCAACTGTAAAAGATTTTGATATTTATTGTAATGGATTGAAGGTTGATAGTGTAACTACTAGTGTAAACGTTGGTGAAAACATTGTAATTACTATTCAAAAAAGTGAAGCAGTAGATGATACATTTGATACCAACAACTTTGAAATAGTAAGTAAATTTGATTGGATTAATGTAACCAATGAAGAGGATTTTGATTTAATAACAGAAAATGGAGAGGATATAATAATATAAAATGGCAAAAGTAAAAATTTCAGAATTACCTTCGTTAAGTCCAGCAACATTAGACACAACTTTTGTAGTTGGTATATCGGGTAGTACAACATATAAAATTTCAATCAATCAATTAACATCTTCGTTAGATACTACATTTGCAACAGATTTAGTAACGGCGGCATTGAGTAGTTCTTTAAATAGTAAATTATCTACATCAGCATATTCAACCGATAGTGCAAGTTTTAATAGTAGAATTATTAGTGGCAGTGCAGTAGCAGGAACAATAAGTTCATCAGCACAAATTAGTGCATTAGGATTTCTTTCAACATCAACTGATTTAAGTTCATTAAATACAATTAGTGCATCTTACTTATCATTTACACAATCTTATTATAGTGCAAGTGCTTCATTTGATAATAGAATTGTAGATTTACAAAATGCAACATCATCTTATTTAACTTCATTAGATGGTGCAATAAGTTCATCTACACAAGTACTAAATGGTAGTGGAATTTATAGTAGTTCAGCACAATTACCAAATGGATTAGTTAGTAGTAGTTCTCAAATTAGTGAATTAGGATTTATAACTGGTTCTTATATTAGTAGTTCAACATATACAACCGATAGTTCATCTTTCAATAGTAGGATTATTAGTGGTAGTGCAGTAGCAGGAACAATAAGTTCATCGGCACAAATTAGTACATTGGGGTTTGTAAGTTCATCAAATGTATTATCAATGCAAACTATAACATCAGCTTCATACGCAGCATTGACACCGGTAAGTGGAACTCTTTACATTATAATAGGATAAGTTATGCCAGTATTTGGAAATGCAACCAATATAAAATTTAACGGAAATTCCGCAACAAAGGCATTTTTGAATAATAATCAAATATGGCCAACAACATCCGCAGTAGTTACTGAAAATTTACTTTTACATTATAACACATTTAATACAGCATCATATAATGGTAGTGGAACAACTATTACCGATTTAAGTGGTAATAGTAGAAATGGAACAATTACGGGTTCTCCAACTTGGACTGCTAATTATTTTACTTTTACTGATGATTATATAACAACACCAAATTTAAGTTCACTAATAACATCGGCTAACGAAACTCATTCAGTAGAACTATGGGTATATCCAACTAATAGTGGGGTGTTAGTTCAGTATAATAATAGTACAAGTCCAAACACATCATATCACCATTCCGCAATAGAAATAGTTGGTGGTAATTTAGAAGTTGGATTTTGGAATGGTAGTGGGTTATCATCAACCGGAAATATAGGTGCAGTTTCATTTAATGAATGGCATCAAATAGTTTTAACTTATAATGGTTCAGTATGTAAAGGATATATTGATGGAGTATTTAAGGGTTCGGTAAATGTATCATGGTCTTCACCTATGGATGCTTCTCAACCATTTTATATGAACTTTGGTTATGCAGATACTACAAGTCATGGTGATGGAACTAATTTTGATGGTAGATTTGGTATAATGAGAGTATATAATAAAGCATTGACAGATGCAGAGGTGTTATCTAATTATAATTCTACTTTATCAACAATTGTTAATTTAACCACAACTGGTTTAGTATTATATTACGACCCATCAAGTGTATCTTCATATCCAGGTAGTGGAACAGCTATTACGGATTTAAGTGGCAATGGTAGAAATGGAACTATGAGTAATATAACACATACATCACCATACTTTACATATAATGGTTCTTCATCACAAATAGCAATTGCAGATAATGCATTATTAGAACCGGGAAGTGGTGATTGGACAGTAGAAGTTTGGGTAAATCAGGCAGTATCGGGCAACGATGTGGTACTTGGTAAATTTAACGCAGGTGGTTTATCAGCTAATGTGGGGTATAGTATTAGAACAACCGGAACTTCATTTTATGCACAATATGGTTCGGGTGCAGGTTCAGGAGCAACTTTAATTCAAAACAGTACAACTCATGTTGGAACAATTGGGACATGGTATCAAATAGTTTATGTATTCACTAATGTAGCGGCTAATACATTTGAAACATTTGTTAATGGTAGTAGTATCGGTAGTGTAGGACATAGTTTAGCAAGTATATTAAACACATCGACAGGTTTATACATCGGTTCATATAATAATGGTGAATATGCACAATACTTTGATGGTAAAATTGGGATAACCCGTTTATACAATAGAGCATTGACATCAACGGAAGTTTTGAATAATTACAATGTAGACAAATCAAAATACGGATTATAATAAATAAAGATATTTATATAATATGGCAAGTTTAATAAGACTAAAACAAATAGAAAGTGGTTCATCATTAGAATTAGCAGCAGGTGTTGGTGAAGATTTTTCACAAGCGGTAATTGATATCATACAAGATAATGTAGCAGCAACTTTACCAGAAGGTGTTGTATCATCCTCTATTCAAATTAATCTAAACGATGCAAGTGGATATGACCAATTTGTGGTTGAATTAGATACATCAATGAGTAGTGATTTAGAAAGACATGTAGTGAGTGCATCTTTAGCACAAACAATTGGTATACTTTCTCAAACATATGTAACAACCGGTTCATTCAATTCATATACACAATCGGTATCTCAATCATTTAGTGCAAGTTCAGCAACACTTAATCAATTTAGTTCTTCATTGAACGATATATACGCAACAGATTACGAAGTTTATATTACTTCTTCTCAAATCATTGATCAAGGAGAATTTTAATACTTATATATAATACCTTAATAATAACATAGATACATAGATGAGTCAAATATTAAAATTAAAGCGTGGTAGTTTAGAAAGACTATCTAGTATAACCGGTTCTTTACAAAAAGGTGAAGTTATATTTGCATCAGGTTCATCAAATATCACAGCAGATAATGGTTCTTCTATTGCATTTGTAACCGTTGAAAGTGGTTCTATACAAGCGGTTAATAGAGTAATGAAAGGTGATGTTGCACCTCAATTAACAGCATCACAATATATTGGTATAATAGATGGTATTCCATTTTATGCAAGTGGTTCAAAATCATTAGTATTATTAAGTAGTAGTGGTAACGAAGTAATAAATTTAGAAGGTAACATTTCTAATTTTAGTGCATCGGTAGCATTGGCATTTAGTGCAAGTAATGCGAGTATTCAAAGTGTAACTGGAGATTTTAGTAGTAGTGTAGCAACATCGTTTAGTGCTAGTGCATATAATTTAGCAGTATTAAGTGCATCAGTAGCAACATCGTTTAGTGCAAGTGCAGCAAATGTAACATCGTTAAGTACATCGGTAGATAGTAGATTAGATTCGTTAGAATCATTTAGTTCTTCATTAGATGATACTTTTGCAACTGATTTAGCGGTTAGTGTAATTAGTCAATCTATATCAGCATCACAATCTTATATAAGTGAATCAATTGCAACATCGTTAGCTGCATTATCTCAAAGTAGTGGATTCATTAATTATGTAACGAATAGTGTAGAACAACTAACTGGTATTGAGGTTGCAGATTTTGATAACAATACAGCAGTAACATTTACAAATGGAGTTCTTAAATTTATTTTTGGAACACCAACTCAACCATCATCAGTAGCAGCATCTTTAAGTGGATTTGCAACCGATAGATTTAATAAAGTAACAGATGCATATTCGGTTAATGGAACTTGGAATAATCAAGGATATACATTAGTAAGTGCCTCTTTATATGAAGGAGCAACTCTATTAGCACAAGTTGGTAGTGGAACATCATTAACATATAGTACAACAACATCGGGTTCACATACATATCAATTACAATATACAGCAAGTTCTCCTTTGGATAATTCATTGTATACAACATCGACTACAACAACTGGAACATTATCTAAAACTAATCCTGCAGCACCTACATTAACACCAACAACGGCGGTTCAATTAGGTTCTACATCAAATCAAATAGAGCAAGGTGCAACTGGTAGTATTTCATTTACATCATCTTCGGCAAATCCTTCTAATAGTTGGAATTTGACAAGTGTGACAACAAATGTGGCAACACCATATTTTGTGACAGGTTCTGCAACAGGTTCTACTTCAATTAGTATAACTGCAACTGCAAACTACGCATCTACGGCGGGTGATAATAGTCCTGATTTAACAACAACATCAACGGCAACTACTACATATACAAAGATTAGAAGTTTAAGACACGGAGCAAGTGCAGCAACATCATTTACAGCAGCTGAATTAGAAAACATTGGTGCATGGGATACTACATTAGGTGGAACAATTGGTACTATTGTAAAAGGAACAACAACAGCAAGTGGACAATCAGTAACAATTAGTTGGACTGGTGATAAATACCATTACATTGTATTCAATAGTTCATTATCTAATTTATCAAATATCACAACAAGTGGATTCGGTGTATTAGGTTCTTTTGCAGTAACAACGGTTGGACAATATAAAGTTTACAAAACAACTACTTTGCAAGCAGGTGGAGCTGGAAGTAGTATAACATATATATTAACATAAAATAGAAGATAAGACATGGCAATTATATTACCTGGTGGGTTTAACATAACGAATAGTGATCCGGTTGATGCGAGATTTGCATTAACTAATCAAACTGCTCGTTACGCCTTATCTTTAGCAAATGTATATAAAGGATTAATTGTTTTCCAACAAGATGATTCTACAATGTGGGTATTAACTGATACGGCAAATGTAGGAAATTCAAATGGTTGGACACAATTGCAAATAGGTGCCGTTACTTCAAACTTACCATCGGGTGTAATATCATCTTCACAGCAAGTGATTGATATATTTAACGCAAACTTCACATCGGGTTCTACAATGGCATCAACGGTAGATACAACGTTTGCAACCGATTACGAAGTGTATGTAACATCATCGGTAGCAGATGGTGGAGAGTGGTAGACTTAATTCTAAAAAAAGAAAAAAAATATTTATAAAACATTAGTATTACTTATAAATTTCACTATTTATTATCAGTAAAGGAGTAACCCCAATAAAATTATGGCACAAATCATTAAGAATAGACGTGGTAGTTTAGACAGACTATCTTCAGCAACCGGCTCACTTCAAAAAGGTGAGATTTTAATAGCTACCGGTTCAAGTAAATTAACAGGCGTAACTAACGGACAAGGTTTAGTATTTGCGGCAGTAGAAAGTGGCTCAGTAGTAGCTGCAAACAGAGTATTACAAGGTGCAACCGCTCCTATATTCTCTGCTTCATCTTACGGAAATCTAATGGATGGTATTCCTTTCTATGCAAGTAGTAGTAATACTTTATTCTTATTAGGTGCAGATGGTAATACAACTCCTGATTTAACGGGTAACATTAATTCATTTAGTGCATCAGTAGCAACTTCGTTTAGTGCAAGTGCAGCAAGTATAGCAAGTGTAACTGGAGATTTCAGTTCATCAGTTGCAACTTCATTTAGTGCAAGTAATGCAAGTGTAACAGCATTAAGTGCTTCTACATATGAAGCAGTATTTGGTTTTGCAGGGTTTAGTTCTTCAGTAGCAACTTCATTATCTCAAAGTGCACATAATGTAGGTGATTTAAGTGGTTCGATAGCAACAACAATAACAAATTTAAGTTCTTCATTAGCAACAACGGATTCTGCTAGTGCAGCTCAAATATCAGCATTAAGTGCTTCGGTAGCAAGTGTAACCGGCGATTTCAGCTCATCGGTTGCAACTTCATTTAGTGCAAGTGCAGCTTCTCAAAATGCTTTAAGTGGTGCGATAGCAACAACGGATAGTGCAAGTGCAGCATATGCAGCTTCACAATTAAGTTCAGTAAGTGGTGCGGTAGCAACAACGATTGCAGGTATTAACGCTGTAAATGCAACTTTTGCAACAACTGGTTCAAATACATTTAAAGGTAATCAAATCGTAAGTGGTACATTTGATTTGTTTAGTGTTTCTTCTTCATTTAAAATTGAAGGTAACGGATTTGGACAAACATATTTCAATGGTGGTGGTGCATTAGTACTTAATCCTGGATATGGTGGAGTTGAGGTAGTAGGGGTTAATAATAGTTTCAAAGCAGCCAATATTACAGCAGATGGTACATTAAGTGCATCAGTAATTACAGGTATTGGAAATGTAACAGATTATTCAAGTTCAGTTAATAGTAGATTTAGTGCAAGTGCATATGAAGTTTCACAGTTAAGTGCTTCAGTAGCATCAGTAGGTGGTACATTTAGTAGTAGCGTAGCAACTGATTTTAGTGCATCAACGGCAGCAAGAGTAGCTTTAAGTGCTTCAATCGCAGTAACAGATAATTCACAATCAGATAGATTAGATGTAATTGAAAGTACATATGCAACAACAGGTTCAAATACATTCAAAAATGACCAAATCATTAGTGGTTCGTTAACTGTAACTGGGGATGTAACTATTTATGGTTCTTCATCTTTATTGAATGTAACCGCAAGTGCAGTATCAATTGGTACAAATACAATAGTATTAAATACCGCATCACCGGCAGTTAGATTCGGTGGTATTTCGGTAATAGATAGTGGTTCAAATGCAGGAACAGGCTCTTTATGGTGGGATTCAATAAACAATCATTGGTTATATGAGCATCCGGCAGATAGTGGAGCACCTTATAACTCTGCAATTCTAATTGCTGGTCCTAAAAATACGGGTTCATTAGGAGAAGAAATTGGATTAACAACTGGATATGTTCCGGTAGCAGTAGGTGATGACCATATTGGTAATTCAATTATATCAGCAAGTGCAACAAAAGTAACCGTAGAAGGTGCGTTAGATGTAACTGGTAATATCAGTTCTTCAACAATTAGTGGTATCGGAAATGTAACAGCTTACTCAACATCAGTAGATAGTAGAGTTGCATCTATTGAAACTTCTATCGGAACAGGTGGTTCATTAGGAACAAGAGTGTCTGGTTTAGAAGCATTGACTGGAAGTTACGCAACAACCGGTTCAAATGTATTTAAAGGTGAGCAAATAATAAGTTCTTCTTTATTAGTAACAAATGAAATCAAAGGTACTGGAAGTATATTTTTACAACCTGATTCTAATGATGCAAGAAAAATTGAAATCTATAACACTGCAGCTACCGATGTTCATATTAAAGCTACCGGTGGATTAACTTTCTTAGGTGATGATACGAATTATGTATTAGTAGATGATAGTTCACAAACAATATCAATTACCGGTGTAAATGGTGTATTTGTTAGTTCTTCATTAAAAGTAACTGGTTCAATAAGTGCATCAGAAGGATTTAGTGGTTCAATAGATGGTATTGGTAATGTAAGTTTATTTAGTTCTTCGGTAGATAGTAGATTTAGTGCAAGTGCAGCAAATGTAAGTTCAATTAGTGGAGCGTTTGCAACTTCTACATCGGCAAGTAATGCTGAGATTGCATCTTTAAGTGCAAGTGTAGCAAGTGTTGGTGGAACGTTTAGTTCATCAGTAGCAACTGACTTTAGTGCATCCGCTGCCGCAAGAGTAGCACTAAGTGCTTCAATTGCATTAACTGATTTAACTCAAAGTAGTAATATTACAAATTTAACTTCTAAAACAGGAAGTTATGCAACAACTGGTTCAAACGTATTCAATGGTGATCAGGTATTAACTGGTTCATTTGATATGACCGGTACTTTGAATGTTAACAATGCAGTAGCGGTTAACGATTCAAATATGAACTTAGGTAATAGTTCATCATTAAACTTAACAGGTGGCTCTTCAATATATGTAGCAGGTGCAGGTACAATTAGTGGTAGTATAGTAGGTATAGGAAACGTAAGTTTATATTCTGCATCAGTAAATAGTAGATTTAGTGCAAGTGCATATGATATTTCAATATTAAGTGCAAGTGTAGCTTCAGTAGGTGGAACTTTCAGTAGTTCAGTAGCAACTGATTTTAGTGCAAGTAATGCAGCAAGAGTAGCATTAAGTGCTTCCGTAGCAACTGATTTTAGTGCAAGTAATGCAGAAAGAGTAGCATTAAGTTCTTCAGTAGCAACTGATTTTAGTGCAAGTGCAGCAAATGTATCTTCAATTAGTGGAGCATTCGCAACATCTACCTCAGCAAGTAATTATCAAATAACTGAATTAAGTGCAAGTGTAGCTTCAGTAGGTGGAACTTTTAGTTCATCAGTAGCAACTGACTTTAGTGCAAGTAATGCAGCAAGAGTTGCATTGAGTGCTTCAATCGATACAAGATTAAAAGCTGAAGAATTTAAATCAACTACTTTTGCAACAACTGGTTCAAATTCATTTACCGGTTCACAAGGTATATTAGGTGATGTAACTATAAGTGGTTCATTAACAGTTCAATTTGGACAAGATTTAATAACTAATCATATTTCCGGTAATCAAGGTAGAATTGAATTAGGAAATATTGATAATAATATTACTATCATAGCCGATAACGAATTAATGTTAACAGCAACTGGTAGTGGTGTTCATGTTCATAGTGCTAATTTCTCAGTATCACCAACTGGTATAAACAATAATGTATTAGTAATTTCTGCTAGCCAAACAACGATAACTAACGAACTTAGTGCATCTAACATAAGTGGTGTAGGAAATATTGGTGCATTCTCTCAATCAGTAGATAGTAGATTTAGTGCAAGTGTTTATGATATTTCAGTATTAAGTGCAAGTGTAGCAAGTGTTGGTGGAACTTTCAGTAGTTCAGTAGCAACTGATTTTAGTGCATCAACTGCAGCGAGAGTAGCATTAAGTGCTTCAATTGCAACAACTGATAATACACAAACAGGTAGAATTGATGCATTAGAATCATATTCATCATCATTAAAAACGGCGATTGAATTAACTGGTTCAAGTGTAACAATTCAAGGTGATTTATTAGTAAGAGGTACAACAACTTCCGTTAATTCAACTACAATTGATTTAGGTGATAATATAATTAACTTAAACGGAAGTGGTGCAACTAATGGTGGTTTGTATGTTAAAGATGTAACTAATCCTAACACAGCAACTGGTTCATTACTTTGGGATTCAACAAACGATTATTGGAAAGCTGGTGTTAAAGATTCTGAATCTAAAGTATTAGTAGCAGTAGGTGATAGTGTATTTAGTTCTTCAATTCAAACTGCATTAAGTGGAACATTTGGATATACTGACTTTAGTTCTTCTATTGCAACTTCATTTAGTGCAAGTGCAGCAAGTATAGCAAGTGTAACTGGTGACTTTAGTAGTTCAGTTGCAACTTCATTTAGTGCAAGTGCAGCAAGTGTAACAGCATTAAGTTCTTCAGTAGCAACTTCATTTAGTGCAAGTTATGCAAGTGTAACAGCATTAAGTGCTTCGATATATCAAACTGATGCAACTCAAAGTACAGATATTACAAACAATAGTTCATCATTTGCAACATCGGTAAGTGCAAGTAACTTTAGAATAACTGTTTTAGAAACAACAATTGATGGTGGTTCATTCTAATAAAAAAATAAAAGTAAAAGGGAAAACAAATATATGGCAACAGCAGTAACACAATCAGTACTCTTAAGACGTTCAAATTTAGCGGCAAAAGTACCTACAACCGACCAATTACAACTTGGTGAATTAGGTGTAAACACTAATGATGGTAGAGTATTTCTTAAAAAAGATGATGGCGTAAATGTAACGATTGAACAGATTGTTGTAACAGGTGCGGAAGTAACTGGTTCAATTAATATCTTAGGAACAGGTTCGTTTGGACAATTAGAAATAAATGGTGATGCAAATTTTGATGGAAACACATATTTTGTAGGTGCAGTAAGTGGCAATTTCACCGGTTCATTTAGTGGTGATGGTAGCAACTTAACTGGTGTAACTGCATCAATGAGACCGGATGATTTCGATTTCAATTCTGACCCTTTTGCCGGAACAATTGGATATATTCAAGGTAGTGGTTCTCTTTACAAAGTAGCAACTATAAGTGAATCAATTGATTTTAGATATAATGATGTAACAATTGCAAATATCACAACCGCAAACGGATTTAGTGGTAGTGTATATGGTATCGGTGATGTATTATCATTTAGTTCATCAATCTATACTCAATTTGCAGCAGGTCCTGATGCAGGTGTTTGGGCATAATAAAATAAAAAAACAAAATGGCATTAATAGAATTTACAGATGGATTTACAATTGTTCCAAATAGTGCAGGAACAGGAGCAGGTGAATATTATTTATTAACTGGAGCAGGTGGACCTCCAGGTGGTTACCATCCGGCACAATCGGTAGGGTCTATAACATTTCCTAAACATAGCACCCAAACCGGTTTAGCAGACCCCAATTTAATAATAAGTGATGCCGGACTTTATATAAATCTTACAGATACAAATAGTGTAGATAGAACTGCAATATTAACATCTATGACTACAAGTAGTGGTACAATAAGACTTTCACAAGGTGTATATCACATAGAATTTTCATTTACACCTGGAGTATTTGGTATATTTAGTTTAAGTGGTGCAATTAGTGTATATTCGGACCCTTATATTGGTCAAAATCCAACTGGTACATTAAGTTTAGTATCAACTAGTGGATATACATTTAATAATGTAGACCCAATTACAATAACAATTTCGATATAATATAATTTCGTTTTATTTTAATTTAACATATTTATAAAGGTACTATATAGTACCTTTTTTCGTTGTTAAATAACACATAAAACGTTTCCATACATATGGCTCAAAACATTATACTAAAACGCTCAGCCGTTCCTGGTAGGGTTCCTGATACGGGTTCAATTAACTTAGGTGAAGTAGCAATCAATACCTTTGATGGTAAATTGTATTTTAAGAAATCCGGTTCAGTTCAGTCAGTAGAAACGATAGTAACAACGAATTCAATCACATCGGGTTCAATATTCGTTAGTGATGATATTACAATACAACAAGATTTATATGTAGTTAGAGATGTAATTACAGATGGTGATATCGATGCAAGTGGTTCATTAAGTGGTAGTGGTTTATCTATCAATGATACCTTAAACATTACACACAACAATTTTCAATTAAGTGGAAGTGCAGCAGTAACCGGTAGTTTAACTGTATTAGGTGCTATTAATGCAACTCAATTTAATATCAATGTAATATCCTCATCAATTATATTTGAAAGTGGTAGTTCTAAATTTGGTAATACTGCAGATGATATACATTCATTCACAGGTTCAGTTCAAATAGAAGGAGCATTAACCGCATCTACCTTTGTGGGTGATGGTAGTGGATTAACGGGATTATCAGTAGATTTAGGTAGTGCACAATTAAATGATGTAGATGGTAATAACATTCCACCTCGTTCATTTGCAGAATTGTTTGTAGCGTGTGCAGTTGCCGAAATAGTAGATTTAGATTTCGGTACGTAGTAAAATATTAATTTAAGATATTTATAAAAAACATATAAGATTAAATGGCATCATTATTTCAAATTAGAAGAAGTTCAGGTTCGGTAGATTTAAAAGCCGGCGAACTATATAATAACCAAACACTACGCACACTTGAATTGGGTGTAATTGATAGTAGCTCGGTAACATTAACTAAATTAAACGAAACAAATAGTGGTAGTTTTAAAGTTAGTGGAGATATCTCAGCATCTGGAAATTTATTTATAAGTGGTAATGCAAGAATTGTAGGTAACTTAACATTCGGAGATAGTGATGCGTTAGATACAGTTACAGTAGTAGCATCTCTTTCTTCATCTTTAATACCAAATACTAATAATTCATTTGATTTAGGTAATACTACAACGTATTGGAAAAATGCATATATTAGTTCAATTACAGGTTCTCTAAGTGGTTCGGTTAGTGGTATTGGAAATGTTAGTGAGTATTCATATTCAGTAGATAGTAGATTAGATTACTTAGAAGTACCATTTAGTACATCAGTAGATAGTAGAATCGACTTATTAGAAACTGCAATGAGTGGTTCTAAAAGACTATATGTTTCACCGGATGGTAATGATACTAACAATGGTACTCAACAAAATCCATTTAAAACAATTAAAGCAGCGGTTGAATCTTTATATCCAATCGAACCATTAAATCCATTAAGTTCAAGAAGATACACTATTTTTGTAGGTAGTGGTAATTATACCGAACAAAACCCAATCGTAGTTCCTCCCGGAGTTGCAATTGTTGGTGATACATTGAGAACGGTTAGATTAACTGCATCAAATCCTACAAAAGATTTTTTTCACGTTCATGATTCAAACTATTTTTATGGTTTGAGATTTTTAGATTTAAAACATCCTGCATTCTGTTTTTCATTTCCTTCATCAACCGCAACGGGTTCTATTAGTGCAGGTGGTGTTAGTTCTATTGGAGTAGTACATTCTATGATAGGATATACCGATGGAAACAATCAAGATTTAGGAATTATTATAGAAGGACCAGATGCAAGTGGTAGTATAGCTACTGCAACTGCAAACGTAGTAGGTGGTATTATTACTCAAATAAATGTGGTAAGTGGTGGTACAAATTATATAAATGGAGAAAAACCATACATTTCAATACCGGCACCAGAAGCACAAAGACCATTAATTACAACTTCTCCATATATTCAAAACTGTTCTTCAATCACAGGACCTTTTAATACATCAGGTGTAAAAGTTTTACAAGGATTACCATATAGTGAATCAGCTTTCAACATAGATGAACAAGGTGCCGGTGGTGGTATTAGAATCGATGGTAACTTAGTTCATCCATCATCACCATTAGAATCATTTGTAGCAGATGCATTCACACAGGTTAACCAAGGTGGACCTGGTCATTTAGTAATTAACAAAGGATATGCACAATTCGTATCTTGTTTTACTACATTCTGTACTTATGGTTTTAAAGTAGCAAATGGTGGTTTTGCAAATATATCAAACTCAGTAATTGACTTTGGTAAAAAAGGATTAGTATCTAAAACATATTATCCTCAAACATATAATACAGCATTAGCAAATGAAAGTAAATATAGTTCAGTAACTGGATTTGAAATTACACAAGATGGTGCAGGATATACGGGTTCAATAGCAGGTGTTAGTTTAACTCCACCTGATATTATCGGTGGAACACAGGCAGCAGCAGAGGCAGTTGTAAGTGCAATAGGAACAATTACAAGTGTTTATATAACAAATAGTGGTAGTGGATATACATCTGAACCAATTGTTACAATAGATTCACCGACAGGTGTAGGAACGAAAGTTACAGCAACCGCAGATGCAATTATTAGTGGTGTTACTCAAATGAAAATGATATTATCAAACACTACTCAAAGTGTTGAAATATCTTCTAATATGATTTTAGATGGTGAAAACTATTTAGTAACAAATGTTCAAACTGGAAGTAGTATATCTGAAAAATTAATTACAACATATCCTAATCCACCTCAAATTGAAAGTGGTAGTAACGTATATTTTCATAAATTATCAAACATCTCAACCGGTGGCTTGGTTATGGAATATGTAGGTAGTGGTGTTACTTATAACGCACTTCCAAAATTTGGTGGAGTTCCTGATAGAACAAAAGAAATTAACGAATTTGCACCTGGTAGAATATTTTATTCAACAGTAGATAATATTGGTAACTTAAAAATTGGTGAATACTTTGCAGTAGACCAATTGACAGGTGAAGTTACTATTGATGCAAGAAACTTTAATTTAAGTGGTATTAATCAAATTGGACCATTTAGAAGAAACGGAATATCAGTAGGTAAAGTATTAAGAGAAGTTAGTGATAGTGTAACATTAGTAAATTCACAAGGTGTGGTAGGTAGTGATACTGTTCCAACGCAATACGCAGTATTTGGATATGTAAACAATTATACATCTTCAGCAAATGATAGATTAGATGATTTAGAAACAACGGCATCAAATCATGAAGGCAGAATTGATATTTTAGAAGTATCTCAATCCGCGTTTGATGCGGCAGTTGTTTTAGATTCTACGAACGTAACCATATTAGGTAACTTAACAGTTCAAGGTACACAAACATCATTAAATACAAATGAAGTTTTTGTTGAAGATTTATCATTAACATTAGCGAGTGGTTCATTAACTTCTACGGATGCAAATGGTGCAGGTATTCAAATTGCCGGTGCTGATGTAACTATGAGTTGGAATCACACCAATCAAAGAATAGAATTAAACAAAGATTTTGCAGTAACAGGTTCAATCAGTTCATCAACAATTAATGGTATTGGTAATGTAACTTTATATTCTCAATCAGTAGATGACAGGTTAGATAATTTAGAATCAACTGGTTCTAACTTTGATGGTAGATTGGATAGTATTGAAACATATACAGCATCAGTTTCTACATCAGTAGGTTTATTGCAAACATTTAGTGCATCTCAATATATAAACGATAGTTCTTCATTTGATAGTAGATTAGATTTAACTGAAGCAACTTCATCTTATTTATATACAACATTCTCTACATCGGTAGATAGTAGATTAGATGCATTAGAAACAGATAGTGGTTCACAAGAAAGTAGAATTGTAGCATTAGAACAACATAGTAGTAGTGTAAATACATATACAGCAAGTGTTTCAACTTCAGTAGGGTTATTACAACAATTTAGTGGTAGTGAATATAATGCAGATAGTAGTTCATTTAATACAAGAATTAGTGCAAGTACATTAACATTCAACGATACAACCGGACAAACCGCAATTGATTTTACACAAGTAGGAACACAAGTTAGTGCAATTGCAAGTGGATTAGCTACCGGTTCAAATGTACAATTTAATAATATTACCGCATCATATGTTAGTGCAAGTGGAACTATATATGCAGATACAATTGTATATAATACATTAGTAGGAAGTGGTGGTCCTGTATTAGAATATGAAACAAATGGTACTTTAGGTAATATCTTAATTAAAGGTGCAACTTCTAAAAGTATTCAAGTTGTTGATAGTATTAAATTTACCGGATTGCAACAAAATGGATTAGACCAATATAGTGCAGCAGGTTTACAATTAACAGGTTCATTACATGTAACAAACGATATCACAGCAAGTGGCAACCTATTTGTTAGTGGAACTATATATGCAACCGAATTACATACAATTATACAAAGTTCATCTGTAATATTTACAACCGGTTCAACTAGAATTGGTGACTCGCAAAGTGATGTATTAACTATAACTGGTTCATTATATCAAACCGGTTCAACTTTATTTAGTGAATTGACCGGTAGTTTATTTGAGTTTAGTTCATCAGTAAATAGTAGAATTAGTTCAAGTATAAGTGTAGTAACAATATTATCACAATCAATTGCTAATAGAGTACTTAATTTAGAAAATTGGAGTTCATCTTTAGATAATATATTTGCAAGTGATGATCAATTACAAATAGTTAGTGCAAGTGCATGGGGAGCATTTCAAAGTGCATCTTCATATAGTGGCAGTTTCTACACAACTATAAACACCAATTTTAATGCAAACTCACAAAGTGCAGCAGGTGCCTTTGCAAGTGCTTCAGCATATTCTGCAAGTGCTAATACCACATATGCTAAATTAGCAACTGAAAACACATTTACACAAAACCAAATTATTAGTGGTTCGTTAAATGTGACAGGTGATGTAGTAGCATATGCAACATCAGATGAAAGATTAAAAGATAATATTCAATTAATTTCTAATCCGATTGAAAAAGTAAACCAATTAAGAGGGGTTGAGTTTGATTGGAAAGATGGAATGCCTAAAGCCGGACAACATGATTATGGTGTTATTGCACAAGATGTAATAAAAGTATTACCGGAATTGGTAAATCAAAGACCTGATGGATATTATGCGGTTGAGTATGATAAGATTATAGGTTTATTAATTGAAGTTGTAAAAGAACAAGAAAAAAGAATAAAAGAATTAGAAAATAAGATAGGTTAGTACTAGGATTTGTATATTTATAGACTAATAAACAAACTAAAAAAAAGAGTAAACTAAAATGGGACTTAAATTTAGACGTGGTACGACCGCACAGAAATCAGGTTCGTTAGCATTCGGTGAACCATATGTAAACACCGATTTAAACACATTACAAATTGGTGGAGCTAGTGGCGATATTATATTAGCTGCAGCAGGAACATCCTCAGTATTCGTAGGACAATCAGTATCAGCGTCAAGTTGGGTATCAGCATCATCATTAAGAATAACTGGAAATGCACAAGTTGATGGCAATTTAACATTAGGTGGACAATTAACAATCGGTGATGCAACATCGGATACAGTTAATGTAGTTGCATCTTTAAGTTCATCACTTATTCCATCAGAAACAAATGCATTTGATTTAGGCTCGGAAACTAAAATTTGGAGAGACCTTTATATATCAACTGGTTCAATTAAATTTGTTAATCCAGGAACAGGTACAGTAGTAGGAACATTATCATCTAATGCAGGTGGTGATTTTAGAGTAGCAGGTGAAATTAGTGGTTCAACTATTAATGGTTTAGGAAATGCAACGTTATACTCTACTTCAGTAGACAGTAGAATTGTAACAAATGTAAATTCAGCAGCAGGTGCTTTCGCAAGTGCTTCTGCATATAGTGCAAGTGCAGCAGTTGTAGCAATTACAAATGCAAATAGTGCAGCAGGTGCTTTCGCAAGTGCTTCAGCATATAGTGGAAGTGCAGCAGTTGTAGCAATTACAAATGCAAATAGTGCAGCAGGTGCCTTCGCAAGTGCTTCAGCATATAGTGGAAGTGCAGCAACAGCATTAAACAATGCAAGTTCTTCAGCATTTTCAACATTTGCAAAATTAAGTGGTGATAACACATTTAGTGGAACACAAACTATTACTGGTTCACTTTTTGTAAGCCAAAACTTAGTAGTACAAGGTTCTTCTTCATTACAAAATATAACAGCAAGTGCAGTATCAATTGGTACAAACACAGTAATTTTAAATACAAATAGTCCAGCAGTTAGATGGGGTGGTATTCAAGTAATTGATTCTGGTTCTAGTTCAGCAACTGGTTCTTTATTTTGGGATTCACTAAATGATGTTTGGGTATATGTAAATCCAACAGGTTCATCTTATACATCAGCAAGATTATTATCAGGACCAAAATCATTAACATTAGGAAGTGAAACTGCACTTACTAATACAAATGTACCTAAAATTGATGATGGTGATCATTTAGTTGATTCACAAATAACAGATGATGGTACTACGGTAAAAGTTGTAAATGCAATTTCAGCATCTACATTTACTGGATTAGGTAATTTAACTACATATTCATCATCAGTAGCAAGTAGAGTTAATACATTAGAAACAGCAGGATATGCAGTAAGTTCTTCAGTAGCAAGTGCGACTGCAACTTCAATTTCAACATTAAGTGGTTCAGTAAAAACAGTAACAGATGCATTAAGTGGTAGAGTAACAACATTAGAAGGAAAAGATATTAGTGTAACTCTAACAGGTGATGTAACCGGTACAGGTACAATAACAGATTTAGGTAATGTATCATTTGCAACAACAATTGCAGCAAACTCAGTAGCATTAGGAACGGATACAACTGGTGATTATGTTGCAACTATGACAGCAGGGGCTGGTATCACAGTAGGTACGGCAACTGGGGAAGGTTCAACTCCTGTTATTACAAACACAGGTGTAACTTCAAATGTGGCAGGAACAGGTATTTCAGTAAGTGGTGCAACTGGAGCGGTAACAATCACAAACACAGGTGTAACTTCTGCAATAGCTGGTACAGGTGTAAGTGTAAGTGGTGCAACGGGAGCAATAACATGGTCTATTGGACAAGCAGTAGCAACAAATTCAGCCGTAACATTTGCAAGTGTAGCTGCAAGTGGTGATATCGTAGCATTTTCATCATCAGATAGAAAATTCAAAAATAATATCCAATTAATTCCAAACGCATTAGAAAAAGTATCTAAATTGAATGGTGTAACTTGGGAATGGAATGATGATGTAAACGATGTAACAAAATCTTCACCTAAGACTGGTTTAATCGCACAAGAAGTGCAAGAAGTTTTACCAGAAGTAGTAAGTGAAAGAGAAGATGGTTACTTAGGTTTAGATTATTCTAAAATGGTTGGTTTATTAGTAGAAGCAATCAAAGAACAACAAACACAAATTCATTCTTTAACAATCGAAATTGAAAATTTAAAGAAGAATAATAGCTTATAAGAATGTATGATGTTTATTATACAACAGGTTTTGGAAATAAAGTAGGTGCTGGTAGTGATGTTTGGGTGAATAACTTTGTAGAATACGTTGTTCCTCACTTAAAAGTAAAACCTATCCTACTTATACATAGAAAGAAACCCGATGATTTTGAGGGGGCGAAATTCCCCCTCGAAATTTATTGGCAAGTGGATGATAAAGATAAGTTCGATGAACTTATAAATAGTGCTCGGCGAATACACATACTACACGGACACTATTACCCTAACTCAGCAATCCTAAACAATTTGGACAAGATAG
>Ga0209599_10000538_pt1 | contig 23956 bp, 14 predicted proteins | sample Shrwel_input2_FT_FD_187534 | JGI IMG/M metagenome (GOLD analysis project Ga0209599, IMG submission 187534) | Subsurface microbial communities from deep shales in Ohio, USA - Utica-3 well 1 S input2 FT (SPAdes) (version 2) ... | reverse complement strand
TAGTTACTCCGGGTACTCCAATTGTTTATGCCTTATCAAACAGTTCTGTAACACATAGACCATTTGACGGCGGCGTCATTTTAAGTTGTAAAACTCCGACGTTTGGTGCATCAACAGTTCGTGTAAGTAAAAAATATTTCCGTTATCAATCTGGTAAAGGATTATTGTGGTCAACTGGTACAATGTTTAGACCAAGTTACGACATTCAGACATTAACTGCATCTGGAACAACAATTGGATCCACTGTGACTTGTAAAGTTGATGATATTGACCATGGATTACAAATTGGTGCTGTAGTTACAATAAGCGGCGCAACTACTACTGGATATAACGGAACATACACAGTCAATGGTATTACTGATGACTATACATTTACATTCTTAGCAACAGGTGTACTTGGAGCAACAACTGCTGTATTAGATATTACATGTAAGGTTGGAATAACATCGTGGCACGGTAGTGTTGTTCGTGCAGGATGTTTTGATGATCAAAATGGTATGTTCTGGGAATATACTGGATCTGTTCTATGTGCAGTTCGACGCAATGCAACACAACAGTTATCAGGAACAATTTCGATTAACGCTAACTCTAACACAGTTACCGGAACCAACACACGATTTACCACACAATGTAAAGTAGGAGACAAGATTGTCATTCGTGGTATGACTCATTATGTCACAACTGTAGCAAGTGCAACATCAATGAACGTCACACCTGACTTCCGTGGTGTAGGAAATGCGGTAGGTGTTAAAGCTAGTTTAGTACAAGAAACACGTATTCCTCAAAGTCAATTTAACATTGACAAACTTGACGGTACTGGACCAAGCGGATTTATATTTGATGCAGGTAAGATGCAGATGATGGGTATCCAATACACATGGTACGGTGCTGGATTTATTGACTATATGATTCGCGGAGGAGATGGTAACTGGATATTTGCTCACCGTATTAAAAACAACAACATTAACACTGAAGCACACATGCGTACCGGTAACTTGCCTGTTCGTTACAGTATTGATAACGACGGCAGTCCAGCAGGTGCGTTTCTAACTGCTGATCCAGGCGCCGCAGGCACAACACTGGCGGTCAACGATACAACATACTTTCCAACCGCAGGAACATTGTATATTGACAACGAGTTGATTAGTTATACTGGAAAAACAACTACATCTTTTACAGGATGTACACGAGCCGCAACATTAACACAGTTTGTTGCTGGAAGTTCGAGAAGTTTTACCGCTGGTGCAGCCGCTACCCACGCCGCCAATACTGGTATTATATGTGTATCTAACACAGCAAGTCCAACATTGAGCCACTGGGGTAGTGCGTTAATTTGTGATGGCGGCTTTGACGAAGATCGTGGTTATATTTTTAACTATCAACGTACAGGATTTACTGCTTCTGCAAGTACTCAAACAGCATTCTTGATTAGACTGGCGCCGAGTGTTAGTAACTCTGCGGTGGGAGATTTAGGCAGTAAGGATTTACTAAATCGTTCTCAATTGCTACTAAATGCTGTGGCTGTGCAAACATACGGAAACGGACCATCAAACTCTCAAGGTTCTATTATTGTTGAAGGAATCTTAAACCCTAAAAATTACAATACAGCAACATGGTCAGCATTGAACTTTGAAAGTGTTGGCGGCCAGCCTAGTCTTGCACAGGTTGCACAGAGTGTTACTTGGTCTGCAGGCACATTTGCTACGCCAGGAGAACAGGTATTTGCGTTTTCTACAACACCAAACTCGGACGGTAGATTAGAATTAACTGAACTAAAAGAACTTACAAACAGTCCATTTGGCGGAGTAGGTGCATATCCAAATGGACCTGACACCTTAGCTATTAACATTAGAACAGCAGCAGGAGCAACTAGTGCAACTGTACTTCTACGTTGGGGTGAAGCACAGGCTTAAAAATCTGGTAAATATAGGAACTAGGAACATTCCATGAGCATAGCCAGTAATCTATCGTTTTCCACAGCTACCAGCATTTTAGCTGGTACTGCTGGTGCTATTGTATATCAAAGTGCAGCCAATACAACTGCATTTTTAGCAATAGGTACCAATGGCTTTGTATTGACCAGCAACGGATCTACACCCGCATGGAGTGCGGTAGGAAGTTTAACGGCCGGTAATGCAACTACCGCATCAAATATTGCCCTTGGTACTGCTGGGCAGTTACATTATCAAAGTGCTCCTGGTATAACAGCATTTGCCGGCCCAGGTAGCAATGGTCAATTTTTAATGAGTACAGGTGCAGCGGCACCTGTATACCAAAGCACACTAACACAGTCTGGTGGCAATATTTTTGTTACTAGTAACTCTGCTTCTACTAGCACCACTACAGGTGCTTTACAAGTTATCAACGGTGGTGTAGGTGTAGGAGGTAGTGTGTATGTCGGCAACCGTGTTGGATTTGTTAATGCCAGTAATATAAGCGCGGTATATCAAGTTTATAATGCTGCCACAACAAGTTTGGACACGGTGTTTGGATAATGGCAACACTAGCAACCAGACTAACTTCCACTGGTACATTTTTAGTCAACGGTACTTTTGATGAAGTAACTAAAACAACAATTAGTATAACTACGGACACAGTATATTCAAAGTTGCTAGACGAAGTTACACTAACAAGAGGCTCAACTAATCCGGCAATGCGACAAACAAATACTGGCTCAATATTGGTCAGTACTATCTTTGACGAATTCACTGGCGCACCGATTGCAGACTCTAGTTTAATTCAATGGGTCGATGCTGCTCAAACTGCAAGCTATCCTGGATCTGGCACAACATGGACAAATCTTAGTGGGGCCGGTTCTTTTTCTTTATCGTCATCTACTTTTACAACGGCTGAAGGTGGAGCAATAGTCTGGCCCAACGGTCCAGCACAAGGATCATTCACTCCACAGCCTAATATAACAGGTGCTCACACTATTTCTATTTGGTTTAAACAAACAGTGGTTAACGCTTCTACTATTAAAAGATATGTAACATTGGGTTCCGATTCTGTTGTTCTTAGAAACGATGGCATCAATCAAAGCGGACAGATTCATTATTATCTAACAGTTAACAGCGTGATAACTTCTTTAAGAGTTAACAGCCAAGTTGTTGCTAACCAGCCTGTCAATTTTGTAGCCACATGGAATGGTAGCACAATGACGTTGTATAAGAATGGAGTAAGTATTGGTTCTCAAGCATTGAGCGGCACACTACAAACAACTACAAACTGGGATGCAATATCGGGAACTACAGAGCCATTTATTGGAAACATGTATCAAATACAAATGTATAACAGGGCACTTTCTGCAGACGAAGTAGCACAAAACTTCAATGCACTCCGTAGAAGGTACGGTTTATAATTTAGAATAAATAATACACTATGGCAAAACTCTTAACCGGCACACGAATCTATGGAACTGGAACAGTTGACACACAACTGTTTGTCAGTGGCGCAATCGCAACATCATCAACTAACACAGGTGCCTTGCAGGTTGTAGGCGGAGCTGGTATTGGCGGTAGTTTATTTGTTGGCGGCACAGTTACCGCAACAAGTTTTGTTGGATCGTTTAGTGGTTCTGTAACAGGTAGTGCAAGTAGTGTTGCCAACGCTGTAACATTTAACAGTGGCGGAACCGGTGATGCTAGTGGTACAACTTTCAACGGTAGTGTAGCACGAACAATTAGTTATAATACACTTGGTGCCATGCCAACGTCTGGTGGTACATTCACCGGGCCGGTTACATTTAATCAACCAGTAACATTTGGTGGTACTGCTACTTACATTTTAAGTACAAACACTTTCTATACTGATAATATTATTGAAATGCATACACCTCCTGCAGGTGTAACTGCTCCGTGGTTTGTTGATGATGGTAAAGATATTGGTTTTCGATTCCACTACTATGCAAATAGTACAGATACAAATGCCGCTTTGGTATTAGATAACGCCTCTAAAGAATTACATTGGTATAGTGCTGGTGCTGAATCGTTAGCAGGAGATTTTAGTACTGGCACATACGGCACATTCAGAACCGGTGCAATTAGAGCAGTTGTTGGTACACAAAACCAAGCCAACACAAGCACTGGTGCATTAACAGTATTTGGCGGTGTTGGTGTAAGCGGCGGCGCCTTCTTTGGTGGTATAGTTACAGCTACAAACTTCAGTGGTAGTTTGTCTGGCGGTACGGCTATGTCTGTTGTTTATCAAAGTGCTGCCAATACAACTGCATATTTGGCAGCAGGTAGTGCTGGACAAATTTTACAAACTAACGGTACTGGTAGTGCTCCTACTTGGGTAAGTGTTACTGGACTAACAGCAGGTACTGCAACTACTTCTACACAAGTTAATACAGTATTACAAACTGCCAACGCAAGTTATTATCCAACATTTGTTGATGCCAATAATGCAAGTGCAACAGGTGAATTAGTTTATACCACAAGTAGTTTTGTTATCAACCCATCCACAGGTAACGTTGGTTTGGGTGTTGCGACTCCGTTAGCCAAACTACATGTAGTTGGCGCCGAATCTAGATTTGGAGGTGTATCGAGCGGTTACATCAGTGTTTACGATAACAGTGGTAGAGTTGGTTATATACAGGCTAACGGCGGAACTGATTTAAGAATTGCTGCTGAAGGTGCAACAACACCAATGACATTCTATGCTAACGGTAGTGAACGAGTACGTTTCGACACCGCGGGTAACGTTGGCGTTGGAACTGCATCACCGGCATCTATCTTCCACGTAAGAAACGGTAGTTTATTTCCACAAGGCAAGCGTGGCGGAGCATCTAGTGCATTTTTCTTTGAGAATGCAACTGTAGCAGATTTATATCTTGAACTTGCTAATACCGTAACTAACTACTCCGGAGTATTATTCTCTAGAGCAGGTGCTGGAAACTATGGTTTAGTTAACTATAACAATGCTACTGACAATATGGTGTTTTATACATCAGGTACAGTAAAAGCAACAATTGCCAGTACAGGTGCGATAGCATTTGGTTCAAGTCAAACTGCATATGGTACTTCGGGACAAATCTTACAAAGTAACGGTAATACATCTCCAACTTGGGTCAATCCAAGTGGATTAAGTGCAGGTAGTGTTGCCAATGCATTAACAATAAACAACAGCGGTTCGGGTGTTGCAAGCGGTAGTACATTTAATGGATCTTCCGCAGTTACAATTTCGTACAATACGGTTGGCGCCCCAATGGCTTCGTACCTAACAGATGCCGGATTAACACGCCAAGGTAATAGTATTTTCTCAGCTGATACAAGAAATACTAACTACACGCCTGGCGAGAGAGCATCGGGGCTTTATGCAGATTTTAAAGCAAACGCAACTACTGGTTTAACAGACGGTGGTACATACCACGGCATTTTAACATTTAGACCTTACGGTGCTTCGTTAACTGATTTTACTGGTGGTAACGCACAACAAATTGCAACCACAGATAACAATAACTTGTGGCATAGAATGAGCTCGTCTACCTCAACATGGGGTACATGGTATAAGATTATTGACACTGGTAATACAGGTACTGCTTATGTTAACCGTGCTGTAATTGCCGATAGTGCTGCTGGCGGATCTGCACAAGTTAATACTGTAGCACAAACAGCAAGTGCAAGTTATTTCTTAACATTTGTTGATACTAATAATGCCAGTGCTGCTGCCGAAAGTGTCTATACCACAAGTACATTTAGTATTAATCCTGCTACAGGATTTGTCAATCATAGTACAGGCGGTATTGTTGTTGGTGATGCAGCAGCTGGCGCAACTACATTACAGTCAGATTATACATTTCCATTAATTGTTCAACGATCGGGAAATAGTGGTAAAGGTGCAATCGTTATGCGCGGCAGTGATAGCATTGGTACTGCAATCGAACATGGTAGAACTAATGCTGCCTTAGACTGGGGCACATACCAAGCATTTTTTGTACACGATAACAATACTAGTGATGCACTATTATCTCTAAAAGAGAAAATGCGTATTAACGGAACCGGTGTTGGTATTGGAACATCTAGTCCAAGCGCAAAACTTACTATTAACAACAGTGGATCCACATCTGCCGCATTCTATGCAGATATAGGCAACCCCGGTAGTTCAATTACACTATTTGAGCATACTGGAGCAAGCACCCCTGTACCATTTAGATTTAGAAAATCTGGATACTCTGGCGCAAGTCCAAACTACGGTTTATTTTACCTACACATGAATGATGGCACCGTAGGCAATGGATCAAACTTATATTTTAACTTAAACAATGCTGCTGGTACGGAGATAGAGTATGCCGGTTTAGGTGCAATCATAAGATCTAACACAACTGGCAGCGAGCAAGGCGACTTGACCTTTTATGTTGTAAGCGGTGGAACTGGCAGAACTGAAAGGATGCGTATTACATCCGCAGGTGCTATTGCATTTAGTGGATCGACTAATTATGGTTCGTCTGGACAAATCTTACAAAGTAACGGTAATGCCGCACCTACCTGGGTTAACGCAAGTGGTATTACATCTGGTGCAACTTCGTTAACTAGTACACAAGTCGGTTTTGGTAGTGGAAGTAACTTATTAACTGGTAGTGCTAACTTAACCTACGCTAGTTCTATATTAAATGTATCTTATCAAAATACATTCAATGCAACAACACCAGGCTTTGGAACATACGGTCTACACTTTAACGGTCAGGCCACTAATGATTATGCAACCGGTATAACATTTAGTGCAGGTAGTGCCACTGCTGGCAATGCCAATGCAGGTATCTATAGCCAAGGTAGTGGTAGCTATGGTACTAAACTGTACTTTGCCACTACTGACAGTTATGCAACTGGTTCTAAAACTCGCATGATGATTGATGCTGTTGGTAATGTTGGCATTGGAACAATAACTCCAGGAACACCATTGGCATTTACAGATTCTTTAGGTGCCAAGATTCAGTTCAATGGAAATAATGCCAACGGATATCAAATTGGTCTAGCATCATCAGTAAACGGCGGCGATGCTATGATGAAAATCACAGCAGGACTAACAGGCGCAGGCGAAATAGGATTTTACAATACAACAAACTTACGATTATTAATTAATAACGCTGGCAACATTGGTATTGGCGTTTCTGGGCCAAGTCATAAAGTTGATGTTTCTGCCCCAACAACTTATTCGTATGCACAAGGTTCCTATAGTACAGGAGCAACTATTGGACTAAGAGCCGCTAGCACAACTGCTAATGATTACACTGGTGTAAGATTTACTAATAGTAACGGCAGTCGTGAAGCATTCTTTGGTGTAGTACAAGGACCCACAGCCGCAGTTGGCGACTTTGTATTCCAAACCTATAGTGCATTTACTACATCATACGGCGAACGTATGAGAGTACAGCATAACGGTAACGTTGTTATTGGTGCAAACGGAAACACATCTACAAACAAGTTTGAAGTTCAGGGTCTTAGCGGACAATTGTTTAGTGTATCCGATACATTTACTGGTACAATATTTGCTGCTAGTGATGTTTCTGGTATTCCAAGTATTGAAGTATTAGATACAGGACTTGTTAAGTTTGCACAGTACAACGGTTCTGTAGCAATCAGTACAGGAACAGCAGTATCTGGTTCTGCATTGTCTGTTTACGGTATTGTCAGCACAATTGGTTCTGCTAGTGAGATTAGAGGTGCTGGCGAAATCACAGCCTACTATTCTTCAGACGAAAGACTAAAAGAAAATATTAGTGTTATTAGTAATCCTATTGAAATTGTAAAGCAAATTCGCGGAGTGTATTTTGATTGGACTGCTGAGCATATTAAAAATCGCGGCGGCGAAGATGGTTACTTTGTACGTAAACACGACATTGGTGTAATTGCCCAAGAAGTTGAAAAAGTATTACCAGAAGTGGTCGCTACAAGGGACGATGGATTCAAAGCAGTTAAGTATGAAAAACTTGTTGCATTGTTAATTGAAGCTGTAAAAGAGCAACAGTCAACAATTGACACTCTAGTGTCAGAAATAAAAATTATTAAAGATCAAATTAATAAGTAATTTTTATTAACAAGGTTATACAATGTCAACATTTTATGGGTTAAACAACAGTGATGCAACTATTAGAAATATTAGTAGTATTGTCTCAGACAGTAGTTTACGATTATATTTAGACGCTGGTCGCACTGCATCATATCCAGGAACAGGCTATACATGGAATGACCTAAGTGGCAATGGTACCAACGTAAATTTTTATAAAGAAGGTGGATCTACATATACCTCATTTCAATCAGGTCCTCCTGTTTTTACAACTACTAGAATGGGAGAATTCACATTCGATGGAGTAAACGATTGGGGGAAATTTTCTGGATTCAGTGGAGGTTCTACTCAAAGTTTTTCTGTCTGGGTAAAATTTACATCAGCAGGCACACAAGGGTTATTGTCTCATTGTAGTGGCGGTCCTGTTAATGTAGGTTATCAACTATACGGCGGCAAGATGAGTTATTATTATTATACCTCGTCTTGGCAAAATGCTGTAGGTACCACTGCTGTTAATACAGGTGTATGGAAAAATTTAACATGGACCAAAAATGGCACAGCAATGACCATGTATATCAACGGAGTTAGCGATGCTAGTATGACATTAACAGGTGATGTAGGCGGCAACTTTGCATGTATAGCAACTTTGTGGGGACCATGCAATAGTGACAGTTACGGTGCAGGAACTGATACGTACGGCACGCAATTTAACGGAACAATGGGAATGTTAATGTATTATACAAAAACTTTATCAGCAGCAGAAGTCTTACAAAATTATAATGCAACAAAAAGTAGGTTTGGTCTATGAGCAACAATTTTATCCCACCAACACCAGTTATCGAAGATCCTATCATTGAGCTAGGAATAGAATGTACTTCTGCAGAAAAAACTGCAAGATTAGAATTATGTAAATCTTGTGTTAACTTTGCAACTGACGAAGATAATCATACAATTTGCAGTGGCACGGGCTGCAATATTAGTTTAATGACCACATACACTTTTAAACAATGTCCATTGGAGAAGTGGTAAATGGCGTTAAATCTTAGTCCGCAAATTACAACTGATGGATTACTATTAAGTTATGATGTTGGCAATCGTAAGTCTTATCTAGGACCTCCTATACAAAATAGGATGACATCTATAACTCCTTCTTCTCACGGATCTGGTACTGGATTTAATTTTATTGTTGGGTCAGAAGTTGTTGATATTCCATCAATAGGTCCAACATCGGTACAATATAGTAATATCCAAAATACTGGTGCGTCTTGGTGCTGTCCTAATCCATTTGCATATATGAACGGTGGAACAGTGTCAGTTAGTGGTTCTACACTATATACCTATGCACTTCTATATAGAGTTGAATCTGGTTATACTAATGGAAATTATATGTATCGTTATGAATACAATTCTGGCGGCGGATATTTAACTGAATCTGGTGTACATAGCGATGCCAACAGAGTACATTTAGGCAACGGGTGGTATTGGGCGTGGGGAACATTTACAACACAAGCCACCGCATCATACCTAAACGTATATTCTTTTTATTACAGATATTCATCATCGTATGACAAAATGTCAGTGGCTAAAGTATTGTTGGTAGCAGGCGATTATACAGGACTACATCCTAAATATTGGCCAGAGGTTAGTACAACTAGATCAACGGTACTGGTTAATCAATCAAATCAAACTACAACATTTGCACCATCTAACATGGTATATTCTAATGCCGGCGTTCCTTCGTTTAGTGAATCTGCTAGTAGTACAATTGTTAGTAACTTGCCAGTCGGTAGCACATTACCTGCATTGTCTAGTTTTACATTAGAAGCATGGGTCAAAGTAACTGCATGGCCTACTAATACATACACCAACGGTTACGGTAGCAATACTAAAGCAGGTACTATTGTTGGCGGATGTTATTACGCAGGAACAGGAATACGATGGGCAGGAAGTAGCGGCGGAAACAGTATGTATGTATTTGGATTTGTCAGGGGAGCAGATGCATATAGAAATACAACAACGTATAATGTTCCTGCGTTAAACGTATATAATCATTTTGTTTTTACAAATAACAGTACTAGTGGTGGTATGAATTTATATGTAAATGGTGTACTTTACAGTACGGTGGCAGCGGCCACCCAACAGTATGATCCTACACTGGTATCAGGATGTGGAAATATTACAATAAACCGTGCAGATGTTGACGGTGGCGGCACCTCAGTATATTCTTACATGAACGGAAATATTGATGCGGTAAAAGTTTACACCAAGGCATTAACTTCAGATGAAGTACAAAAGAATTACAATGCATTAAAAGGGAGGTTTGGACTATGAGTGTTTTTTCTGGATCTGCCGGAGCATCAAGTGGTTTGGAATTTGCCTACGACATGTATAATTCAAAATCTTATATAGGTGCACCTGTTACTAATTTATTGCCAACGCCAACAATTAATTCTATTCCTACAACAGGAAATGGATGGGGAACATATAACACCAACCAATACGGAAGCGGTGCATATTTTTCAATAGGAACTGTATCAAGTGTAACTGGCAATATTGTCACTATGACAGCAGCACATTCATTGAGAAGTTACGATGTAATGCAACCACAGACAACTGGTGGCGGAGTTACTGCTGGCACTAATTATTTGATTAAAAAATTATCAGCAACTACTTTCAGCCTACATCCATATAATAGCAGCCAGGACGGTAGTCAAGGATATATTAATCCGGCGACTGGAACTCATAAAGTATATGATGATTTTGCCAATGATGTAAGAATATCAATCAATAGTTCAAGTTTTCCAACGATGTGGTGGGGCTATCCTCACTTACCTAATTCTGGATGTGTAAAAGAAGTTAGAACCAACGGATGTAGTATTCCTGGATTTCCTACAACTGACTGTTTGAGAATATACCATACTAGGCCCGACGGTGTTACAGACGGAATGGCATATGGTGTTGATACAACAGTAACTGCCGGAGTTGCTCACACTATTTCTTTTTGGACAAAGACTGTAAATTCTGCCGCGGTAGGACAAAGTATCAGCTATCAGATTTATAACTACACAGGTGGATCGGCTACAGGTTTCAGTTTTTCAGCAACATTAGGAGCTGTTGGAGTATGGACTAAACAGTCTATGACTTTTACTCCGGTGTATGGAACTTGTATATCTTACTTTTTTCCATCATCTGGTAATATTATATACGATCTAGCGCACATACAATTTGAAACCGGATCTACAGCGACAGATTGGACTAGCAGTTCTAGATCTAATACCCAGGCGCTTTTAGACTTAACTAGCAAAAACACAATTACTGCAACTAGTATTTCTTATACAAATAGTAAATCGTTTACATTTGACGGATCGTATGGCTACTTACAATCATCAAGAAATTGCGGAATTACTGGAAATGTAACATTAACTGCATGGATTAAACCTACTAGAACAGGACTAACAGGACCACATACAACGGTAATTTGTACAGATGTTAACTATCCTTATGGTGCAAAATTAATGAATTTTAAGAATAGTGCAAGATACGGAATCTGGTTAGGGTGGGCAGGAGGAGGCAATACTAACTATGAGGCTTTTGTTGGAGTTGATATTAACGATAACACAAATAAAATGTTAACAGCATCCTGGACTCAGTCAACTGGAGTTGCAAAAATATACTTGAATGGCGTCTTACAAAGTACACAAAGTACAGGTATAACTTCGGCAGTGGCATTAGTTGACGGAAAAATAACTGTTGGTACAGATTACAATAGTATTGGCAGCGGGACACTTAATAAATATTTAGGAACGATCTATTACGCCGCAGTGTATAGCAGAGTATTAAGCGACGACGAGGTGTTGTACCTTTTTAACGCATCAAGGAACAAATATGGAATCTAATGAAATAAATGATATTTTGTTTATTGAAAAACCTGCAGAAACAAAAGCAGAAATTAAAACAATATGTACCCAGTGTGAAAATTTTGAAATAGTTTCTGTTATGCATGAGGTTCCTGTAAAAGAAAACGACACTATTACTATGGTAAATGTAGAGTATCTAAACCCTACATGTAAAAATTCTAATCAAATACTAATATTTGACCAACTAAAATCAACTCAAACGTGTCCGATAGGTAACTGGTAAACTTAAAATCCTAGTGTATTGCATAGATACGTATCTGGCTAAATACTGGATCAAGGATTAAAATATGGCTCTGACTCGAATTCCAGCAGGTGGTGTAGTAACTGCTACAACATTTACATTTAACAGCCTTAATGTTACAGCAACCACGGTAACTGCATCCACTATTACTGGTGCATTAGTTATAACAGGCGGGCTCGGCATTGGCGGAAGCGGCTATATTGGCGGGAATTTAACAGTACTTGGTACAATCAACGCTACAATTACTGGTATTGCAACTAGTGCAACTAACCTAGCAGGTGGCACCATTGGTCAAGTTCCTTATCAATCAGGCATCGGAGCCACAAGTTTTTACGGTCCAGGCACAGCAGGACAAATTTTATTAAGCAACGGAGCAAGTGCTCCGGTATATACAAACACAGCTTCCGTTTATGTGGGTGCCGCAACTGGTGCTGTAAACTTATTTGGCGGTACTCCTGGACAACTACATTATCAAACTGCTGCCGGCACATCGGCATTTTTAAGCACAGGCACCACAGGACAATTATTAGTCTCTGCCGCTGGCGCTCCTGTATGGACTAATACCAGTAGCCTATATGTACAAGATGCAAACGTAAGTACAAACTTACGTGCGGGTACTGCTGGTCAATTGCACTATCAAACAGGTCCAAATGCGTCTGGATTTATTAATACAGCAACAACTGGTAACTTCTTACAGGCAAACTTTACCGGTGCTCCTACGTGGACAACTACAGCTAGTATGTATGTAGGTGCCGCAACCAGTGCTGTTAACTTGTTTGGCGGATCTGCTGGACAGTTTGCTTATCAAACAGGAGCAGGTGCTACATCATTTGTAAGCACCGGTTCTATGTATGTTAGTCGTGCTGTGTTTGCTGATAGCGCAAGTGGTAGTGCAGGCAGTGTTGCTAACGCATTGACAATTGGCACTGGTTTAAGTGGTACAGTAGGAACATACAACGGTTCCGCCGCGGTTACTATTAGTTTGAACACAGCCACATTAATGGCAACTGCTGTATTAGCACAGACTGCAACTACAGCAACTAATGCAGGAACAGCATACGCAACAATAGGCACCCATTCAACTGGTACTGGTATTTTAGGATCTTCTTTTAACGGAAGTGCTAACCAAACTTGGACTTTAGATACTTCTACATTAATGGCTCGTGCTGTACAAACTGTACAGAGTCTTTCAACTGGTACAGGTATTTTTGGCGGCACATTTAACGGAAGTACAGCGCAAACTTGGACATTGAATACAGCAACTTTAATGCAAGTGGCCACACAAGTTGTTCAAAGTTTAAGTACAGGAACAGGCATACTTGGTAATGCATACAACGGTAGTACAGCACAAACTTGGACATTGAATACAGCAACACTAATGGCCAATGCCGTGACTGCTATTAACTTAGCAGGCGGCAGTGCTGGCCAATTTGCATACCAGACAGGTGCAGGTGCTACATCATTTGTAAGCACAGGTTCTATGTACGTAAGTCGTGCTGTATTAGCAGACAGTGTAACAGGTAGTGCAGGTTCGTTGGTCAATGCTGTAACATTTAACAATGCTGGTACAGGCGATGCAAGCGGTACTAGTTATAATGGCGGTGCTGCTCGTACAGTTAGCTATAATACTCTTGGAGCGATGCCAACTACTGGTGGTACATTTAGTGGACCAGTTACATTTAGTCAACCGGTAACATTTAGTGGTTCTGCTACATATGTGTTAAGTACAAATACTTTCTATACTGACAATATTTTAGAAATGCATACACCACCAGCTGGTGTTAGTTCTCCGTGGTTCCTAGACGATGGCAAAGACATTGGTTTCCGATTCCACTACTATACAAATAGTACAGATACAAATGCTGCATTAGTACTTGATAATGCTTCTAAAGAATTACATTGGTATAGTTCTGGGGCTGAATCATTGGCTGGAGACTTTAGTACCGGCACATATGGTATATTTAGAACTGGTGCAATTAGGTTGGTCACTGGTACACAAAATCAAGCCAACACAAGTACTGGCGACTTAACAGTATTAGGCGGAGTTGGTGTAGGTGGAAGCATGTTTGTTGGCGGTATTGTAACTGCCACAACATTTGCCGGCGCATTGAGGTTTAGTCATTCTGCTGGTACTGGTCTAACAGGTAGTGCATACAATGGCAGTGCGGCACAGACTTGGTCATTGAATACAGCAACGTTGATGGCAAGTGCTGTATCGGCAATTAACTTGAGTGCTGGCAGTGCAATGGCATTGCCTTATCAAAGTGCAAGTGGTACAACTGCATATTTGGCAGCTGGAACTGCTGGACAGATTTTACAAACCAATAGCACAGGATCTGCACCTACCTGGGTCAATATAAGCGGATTAAGTGCTGGTACTGCAACCAATGCTGATAATTTAAGAACTGTTATACAAACTGCTAGCGGAACATATTACCCGTCATTCGTTGATAGTAATAATGGTACGGCAGCATATGAAGCACATTACACAACCAGTAGCTTTAGCATTAACCCTGCTAACGGAAATGTTTCAATTGGTGGTATTCTAACAGCTACTAACATACAAGTTGGTACAGGAGTATTAATTTATACTTCAGGAAACCAATTATTAACTCCAATTCCATCATCGTCCATTAGAACAAATACCGGGTCTGGTAACATTGTGATCAACGGTGGTGGCGGTACAGGTAACGCTGTTTATTTTGGATTTGATCAACCTATTAGCGGTGGCACATATTTTGCACAAAATGGTGCAACACTAGCCTATGTCAGTACTACCAGTGGTATTATAATTAATAACGGTATAACTGCTTATAGCGGAGCACAATTAAGTGTTAACGGTGGTGCTTATGTTAACGGAACGTTGACTGCTACAAATTTTGTCGGTTCGTTTAGTGGTGCTGTTACAGGTGCATCTACACAACTTAATACACAACTGATCACAGCAAGCGGAACATATTATCCAACATTTGTTGATAGTAACAATGCAAGTGCAACAGCAGAATTACATTATACAACCAGTAGCTTTAGTATCAATCCAGCAACAGGTGTGGTAGGTATCAATGGTGTAGGAGGCACAGCTCTTAATATTACTGTACCGTCAACTGTTGTTGACAGATATTTTATTAATGCAACAGCCGCAGTAAACTCTTTTAGCATTTATGATAATTCCAATACTCCATACATAAACAGTTATGCCGGTATGACATTCCGTGCAAACCAAATTGGCGGTACTGGTGGAACTATAAACTTTAGTGGCGGTAACGTATATGTTGCAACCAACCTAGGTGTTGGCACAAATTCTCCAGTTGCAACTGTAGATGTGCGAGGAGGCTTAGCCGTTTCAGGTTGGAGCAATAACAACGGTGGTACCGCAGGCGGATTAGAAATAGGATGGGACGGCGGCCAAGGGTTGATTCAATCATATAACCGTGTAGGTAGTGTCTACACTGCGGTAACATTAAACGGAAGTATTAACAAATTCTTAACTAGCGGAACAGAACGCCTGCGTATTACTGCTAATGGTGGTATAAGTTTTGGAGCAACGGGTACTGCGTATGGTTCCAGTGGGCAAGTTTTACAAAGTAATGGAGATGCACCTCCTACCTGGATCAATGCAAGTTCTATTACGGCCGGCAGTGCAAGTTTAACATCGACCTATGTCGGCTTTGGTTCTGGAAGTAATACACTAACTGGCAGTACTAACTTAACTTGGAATGATAGCACACAGGTATTGGCCGTGGCTGGGCGTGCTGATATACAATATTTAAAAATAAGTGTTCCAAATTCTTATACTGCTTCAAATCCCGCAACTAGCGGATCTGTTTCTGCAGGTGTAATTGGTACCATAACAGGAGCAAGCTACAATCAAGAAATTGATTTTGGAATTGGCTCCGGTGCTGCATTTTGGTTGCAAAACACAAACAAAACAGCATATAACGTTAACTATCCAATAGCATTTAATCCCAATGGCGGTAACGTTGGTATTGGAACAATTGGCCCTCGAGGTAAACTTGAAGTAGTAAATGGGTCAGCACTAGTTGATGACGATCCTGCTGGATATGCGGCATCATTTGTTGGACCAACAGGAGCAAACCAATATGCTACTGTTAGCATAGCAAGTAATGATGCTGTGGCTGCAGGCACCGGTGGTAACTTATCATTTGGTGGTAGATATAATTCGGCCAACCAGAATTTTGCAAACTGGGCATCAATTAAAGGATTAAAAACAAATGCAACGTCGGGAGATTATGGCGGATATCTAAGTTTTTATACCAGGTTAACAGGTGCTGGCAGTCTTGAACGCTTGCGTATTACTGGTAATGGTGGATTTAGTTTTGGTGCATCAGGTACTGCATACGGATCAAGTGGACAAATTTTACAAAGTAATGGAGATGCGCCTCCTACCTGGGTAAATGCAAGTGGTATTACATCAGGAGCAACTTCACTTACTAGTACCTATGTTGGATTTGGTAGCGGAAGTAATTTATTAACTGGAAGTAGTAGTTTAACATGGAACGGAACAACATTATACGTTAATGGTAGAATACAAAATCCTGGTTATAAAACATACAACGTAACAACCGTAGGTCAGGGTAACGTAAACTCTACATACGAACTTATGCGTATTGGTAGAGATAGTGCAAACTGGTCTACTAACATAGGATATGAAGTTACTGTTCGTAGTGCTTATTTCAATTCTGGCGGCGCAACTAAATGGTATATTACTTACGGTTATGGAGACACAGGCACAATTTCGTGTATGGATGCTCGAGGTGGTACAAAACATCGAGTATATCTCGGCGCCGAAGTTACAGTAACTGGTAATATTAAGTACATTCCTGTATATGTAGATATTCCTAACTACTTTCAAGTAGCTATTGAAGTAAAGTATAATACAACTGAAGTAACTACATTCAATAGTTCTGGTCAAGTTTACTTTACAGGCACAATGGCAGTAGGAACAGGCTCATTGTACGGCGGCGATACACACCTTGTACCTAACGGTGGCAATGTTGGAGTTGGAACAACTTCGCCTACGGTAAGTAGCGGTCTTGGTATCCACATCAATAATGCTGGCGGAACACACGCTAACTTAAAATTACAATCGACTAGTAGAACTTGGGAATTATTAGGAACCAGCGGCGGATATTTTAGTCTGTATGATACAACAGGTGGCGCAGATAGATTTTCAGTTACAGCAGCCGGCGGCATAGCATTTGGTGGAGCAAGTAACTATGGGTCAAGTGGTCAAATTCTACAAAGTAACGGTAATGCCGCACCTACATGGGTTAATGCAAGTGGGTTAAGTGCTGGTTCAACAACTGCTTCATTAACAATGAATAACGGCGGCGCTGGCGATGCTAGTGGCACAACATTCAACGGTGGTACTGCTAGAACAATTAGTTACAACACCGTAGGTGCTCCGAGTACAACTGGTGCAAATGCAAGTGGAACATGGGGTATTAACATTTCTGGTAACCTTACCAGTAGTGCTCCTCAGCTTGCAGCGGCAACAGAATCAAACTCTGTTTACATTACAGCACCGTCTTACACAACTGATACACCAGTTAAGTTGCTAAACTTTGATTGGTATGGCAATGTGTTTTCGATGGGTAACATCAGAAGTGGTGCGACACCATCAAGCGGATTTGGATTTTACTATACCGCTAGTGGCGGATCTAGAACCGAACTTGCAAGATTTACTACAGCTGGTGCATTAAGTTTTGGAACAAGCGGAACGGCGTATGGTACTAGCGGCCAACTATTACAAAGTAACGGTAATGCCGCACCTACTTGGGTTAACGCAAGTGGATTAACTGCTGGTACAGCAAACTCTTTATTAAACTTTACTGCGGCAACTTCAGGAAACCCGCTAGATGCAAGTAGTCCAACTACACTCGATGCTGTTGGATATGTCAATTCGAATATTCCAACATCGTACGGACTTGGCGGGTCAGTAGGTTCCAACAGCGATGGTGGATTGTATGTTGCAGGTTATAGTACATCGTGGTATCATGAAATTTATGGTGACTTTAGAACTGGCGGTATCGCTGTTAGAGGCAAGTACAGCGGAACATGGCAGTCATGGCGTAACATTCCTTGTATTAGTGTTCAAGACACTGCTCCATCAATTTATAATCCCGGTGATCTATGGTGGGAAAGTGATACTGGCCGACTAAAAGTACTTTATTACGACGGATCTTCAAGTCAATGGGTTGATGCCGTACCTGTTATCAACACAAGTTTATTCTTTAGCAAGTCCGGCGGCGCTATCAGTGGACCAGTAAGCATCAACGGTGCATTATCTGTTACAGGTAATATTACTGCAACTGCTGAAATTACAGCATACTACTCAGACCGTAGATTAAAGACTGATGTTTTAACAATTGAAAACGCATTAGTTAAAGTTAAGAAACTAAACGGTGTTACATATCGTCCTAATGAACTTGCTGAAAGTTATGGACTAGGAACTAATTCTGATGTTGTTGGATTATTTGCCGACGAAGTAGAACAAGTACTACCTCAAGCAGTTAAGCCTGCTCCGTTTGACATTGACGAAAATGGCAACAGTAAGAGTGGTGAAAACTACAAAACTATTCAATACGAAAAAGTTGTTCCACTATTAGTTGAAGCTATTAAAGAACAACAAAGTATTATTGAAGCACAACAGGCTAAGATCGATCGCTTGATGAAACACCTTGGATTAGAGGATTAAATGGCAATTGATTTCCCTTCATCACCTACAACTGGGCAAGAATTTATAGCTGTAGGAAGAATGTATTGGTATGATGGATCAGGCTGGACTACCAGAGCCAGCGTACTAACATCTGACCCAACACTCAATAATCCTTTCAAGTACAGGTCTATATATACACGTGGCTATACCGCAGGCGGCTATCAAAATAGTAGCCCGTGGCGTAACGTAAATCGTACAGTTCATTACACTGATACCACTACTAACCTTGGTGATATCATGGACACCGCTGCGGCGTATACAGATGGCAGCTATAGTGATTATTATCAATATATCTATGGTGCAAATGCTTCATGGCCAGGCACCGGAACGTACACAGTTGCAATCAACATGACTAATGAAACTGGCCGCACACACAGTGGTAATTTTGATCTTAAATCGAGTGCGGGCGGCTACGGCGATGTTGGTGTTATTATTGATGGAACATTGACAACAGCATGGATCTTAAGTGATCAAACTGCCATTGATAAACATAATCTTGTTAATGAAACTATGTATTTTGCTGGAGCAGGTGGTTCATGCGGCACTGCTGGAGACTTTATTTGTACATGGTATGGACAATATTACGGTTGGGTCAAGCATAATTACGCAGGAAACAGGAATCACAAACTGGCATATGCAACAGATACTTGGTCTAGTGCCGGATTAACAGTAGGAACAGACGGATGGGGTAAAGCCCTTCCGACCAAAGAAGGATGGGCGTATGTTAAGAACGGCGGCAACGTTGTAACAGGTGTATATAAAATTGATGATACTACTGGATCTAATATTAACACAGGATTAAATATGCCTGAAAGTTGTGGAGAAGAAAACTTTCAAACAGGACAAATGTGGGGTTATAGTGTAGGTAACTACAATGGTGTTCAAAACAATAACACACACAAAATTACTCATGCAACTGATGCCATTGTTACAATGGGATCATCAACACAACCACAAGGGCACGGTGGGATAAGTTCTGCCGCTACTGCAAGCGCAAGTGCAATGATTTTAGGAGGCTCTTAATGGCTATGGATTTCCCCTCATCACCGACAACTGGGTCGTTGAGTTTACAAACACCTGGATTATATGTCTACGATGGTTCAGGTTGGACAATGAATACAGCGGCAAACAGTCCTGATATTTTTACCACAAACCAATTCTTATATAGAGTCATTTATACTAGAGGATATATGAGCAATGGATACATTGGCGGAACACCTTGGAAAAACGTTAATAGAACTGTTCACACAACAGACACAACTACTAACCTAGGTGATATGCACAATAATACTGGATCTTATCTTGATGGTGGATGGAGCGAATATTACCATTATGTTTATAATGCATCTGGAGCAGTAGGCGGAAGCTCGACTAACGTTTCTGCAATGAACATGGCCACAGAATCTAGCCGTACACATTTAAGTAGTTGGGATTTAAAAGTTTCTCGTACTAACAACGGCGCCTTAATGAATCCTAGTTTAAGCGCCGCATATATTACAGCTGGCGGTAATGCTACAACCGATAAACATGATTACGCCACTGAAACAATGTATAGTCTAGGCAACAACTGCCCAACATCTGGCGCCACTACCGGCGGCGTAAGTAGATTTTTTGGTGCAACTAAAGGATGGGCATGGGCTAACGGCGCTGGCGGTTCTTTATCGTGGACTACAGAAACGTGGACATCTGGTGGATTAACCTTATCTACTGACGGTCAACCGAAGGGATTGAGTACTAAATTAGGATGGGCATATTGTACACAGGGAAGTTACGCCGGTGCAAACTATTACTATAAAATAAACGACGATACTGGTGCTAACTTAGCAACTGCAATTTCTAGACCTGAAACGTGCGGAGAAGAAAATCAACAGGTTGGGCAATACTGGGGTTACACAGTAGGATCGTATAATGGAGCAGCCCAAACAAACAATACACAAAAAACTATGTATCTAACTGATACTGTAATGGCAATGGGTGCTGACACACAACCAAAAGGACATTCTGGAGCAAGTTCTGGTGCCACTGGATCTGCTAGTGCTCTAATTATTGGCGGCGCCTAACCTATTAACTTAAATATCACAGGAGAGTCTATAAATGCCAACTTATTACGCTGTAAAATTTTTAAAAGAAATACCCGTTATCGACGGAGTTAGAATTATGTCCGCACTTGACGGGTATAATGTTGTTGAGATTGCAGACGGTGTAGAATATACACATCTCAACGATTACCCTCACGTTGAACTTACTGAGCACGAAGTTAATCACGGCATAAAGTTTTACGGAGAAGGGCGAGATTATAGAAGTGCATATAGTGATGTTGAAGGATTGGAGCCTGATGCTGATGAACTTGCAAAAGGCAAACGAAAAACCAAAGTATATTTTTGTGACGAAACAACTCCGTGTACACTAAGTTTACAGAAAAAAATTGCAACTAGAATTGTTCTAGATGAGTTTGCTACACGAGAAGACCAAACTGGTAAAGAAGGGTTGTTGGCAGAAATTCAAGCAATTGCAACTGTTAAAAATATGTTACAATGGCGTGAAGAAAAACTTGGTTTACAAATGCCGTATCCTTTATTAAAAGAACTTGGCTTAATGGACGAAAATAATAATAGATCTTTTCCAATGAAATACGGAGTACAATTTTAATGTTAGAAAATAAAGAAATAATTTCTTTGGCGGAAGTTCATGGTTCGTGGGCCATGAGTGAATTTCAAAGCAAGTATTTTGTTGTCAATTCTCAGGTAACTGACTACAGGCGTGTTAGACAAGCACTACTTGAAATTGAAACACGAGTAGGTGGACAAAAACAAATTGAAAGAAACATGTGGCGTGCCAGCATTGAGCTAAAACTCAGGCAAGAAGAGCATGATAAAGAGCCACACCCTCTAAAGAAAGAATTAATTTCAGTAGATATTGATCAGTTAAATTACGACATGAGTGTCTATGAAAAGAAACTTGCTAATGTTAAAGAAGAACTTGATACATTCTGTGAAATTATCAAAACACTAGTACCAGATTTATCTTCATTAGAAACATTTAAAGAACAGAATCCTGAACTAGAAAGAGATTACTGGGTTACCAGGATGGCCAAACAAGCCGCCATGGATCTACTGACTATTGGTAGAATTAGTCAGGGTAATATGGATAGTATTGCCATGATGCCGCTAGGTGATCAAGAAGATACAATTAAAACTGCTCTAACATATTCAGCAACTCTGAATAAAGCAATTGGTTCAGTAGATGAAAAAGTTAAATTAGAAATGCAACAAACACCTGTTACTTCGTTTAACTATGTTGAGCCTCCAAAAACTAAATCCTTATTAACAGTTAGTAGCGAAGATATCTAAATGAAAATATTCAGTGTTCCACTGAATCCAAAACTTTCAGAACAAGATTTTTATAAGTTCTTAACATTCCTAAAAGAATATAAGGATTGGATTTACGACATCTACTTCACCTGTAGACTTGCTCCATTTGGGCAAGATGCTATGGGTGACATTTTTATACAACCTGAAGATGCTATGTTTGCCATTGAAACAGCATTGCATATTCAGCGTGAAACTGGTATAACAGTTAGTGCAACTTTTAATAACATTAAAGTTACTCCTACACAGCAGAACTTAGACTTGTGGATACGCAATTTTAAAGTGTTGTATGACCACGGTGTGCGTAGCTGTACATTACCGCATACACATTGGATGGCAACAGGACAAGTAAAAGAGGCATTTCCTGAACTGCATGTAAAAAATACTATTCTAAGAAAAGTTACAACACCTAGAGAAGTTGTTGCTCTTGCAGAAGCAGGGTTTGATTATGTTAATATTGATCGTAATCTAATGCGCGATAGAGATACACTACTGGCAATCAAACGTGCTAAAGAAAAAACTGGTGTAAAAATTGCATTGCTGGCCAACGAAGGTTGTTTAGGCGGCTGTCATATGATGGAAGAACACTACGAGTTTAATAACAGTCGTGTTGATCATCCACAATACTTTAGCGATCCTATTAGCCGTGTAAGTTGTCCTATGTGGACTAACAAAGATCCAAGTGTTCCATTAAAAACAGCAGACTTGCCTCCTTGGAGAGAAGACTGGGTAGACTTTTTAGACAACTGCGGTATTGATGTTTTTAAAATGCACGGCAGAGAATCACCCAGTAGATTATGGGAAACAGTTGATATTATTAAAAAGTTTGTAGCAGGTGAAGATATACTGTTTGAAACATTTAAAGACTTTGTTGAAGAAACCAAGTTAATTGACAAGCCTATTAATGTGTGGCGCGAAAAGATTAAGACTTGTAAGTTTGAATGTTGGGATTGCCAATACTGCGACAAAATATGGACAGCAAAAAAGAATCCGCAAGTTGATGAAAAAATTCAACTAGTTGTGGATGGATTAATTGAAAGTGTTAATCGCCCTGTTGACATTGATATACCAGGACTAACAAGTCAACGGGTTAAACAATTACTAAATTACCTAGGTGCTGGCAGTAAACACTATCTTGAAGTAGGAAGCTATTTAGGTGCAACACTTGCAAGTACAATTAAAGATAATACATTAACTGCTTATGCCGTAGATCACTGGTCTACTAATGTACAACCTGCAAATGGTATTATCCTTCCAGAAAATAGCAAGGCTACTTTTATTGAAAATGCCAAGAAGTACAAAGGCAATAATACCATAAAGGTGTTTGACAGCAACTTTATTAATGTCAATAAAACAGAAATTGCCAACGTGGACTTATTTTTCTACGATGGAGACCATTCAGAAATTGCAACTCGAGCAGCGGTAAAGTATTTTGCCGAATGTTTTGCAGATACAGCAATACTAATATTCGACGATGCTAATTGGTCTGGAGTAGTTTCCGGTGCAATGGCTGGAATCAATGATACCAATTTTGATGTACTTTACGAGAAAAAAGTGCTAAACTCAGAAGAAGACTCGGAACAGTGGTGGAACGGGCTCTTTATTTTAGTCGTTAAGAGGAAATAATGTTTTTATTAAAAGGAATGGAATACCTTTGGATGTTGGTATTCATTATGATAACTGCTGG
>Ga0209599_10000534_pt1 | contig 24029 bp, 19 predicted proteins | sample Shrwel_input2_FT_FD_187534 | JGI IMG/M metagenome (GOLD analysis project Ga0209599, IMG submission 187534) | Subsurface microbial communities from deep shales in Ohio, USA - Utica-3 well 1 S input2 FT (SPAdes) (version 2) ... | reverse complement strand
ATAAATGACTTAATATGCAATTTATCATAACTGAAACATTGGGTTATAATTTTTTATTCTATGGATACATCGGGGATTATTAAGGGGGCAGATTGAGTGTCGTGATGAGCAGAAAAAAACCTGTGAAGGTTTGATACCCCCACAGGTTTCTATTTTCTACTCTGTGATACAAAAGTTTAAACTAACCTGAGTTCGGGATAAGAAAGGTAAGCATTTCCGAGACCTGCTAGGTTTTAAAAACCTAGCAGGTCTGAGCTAGGATTTGGGAGGCGCAGCATTAAGGATTATCAGAATTCGCAGGATTTTCAGAATTAGACAAGCATTCAAAGTTAATCCTGCTTAATTCGGGTAATCCTGTCAATCTTGATTCTGACAATTATAAAGACGAACCTCATCTAAGAGACTATTCGAGGCTTTGAAAAACTAAGCTGCTGTTTTCCAAGGGGCAGAACTACGCACCGCAGACCAAATCGGGCTTTCAATGGTTAAAGCCAATTGGCGTACCAGCTCTAACATCCCTTGATAACCTGCATAACCAAATTCACGTTCTTGGTTGATGTCGAGGAAAGGAATTTTCGCTTTCATCGCAGTGTACAAATTCCGACCGCCCGCGATTAAAATATCTGCCTGGTATTCTTTATAAACGCCAAGCAAAGCTTTTGGGCTGCCGTCATCAATCATCTTGGTGTTTTCGCCCATGATTTCACGAATGCGTTCTTTGTCTTCTTCAGTGGATTTCTTCGTGCCTGTGGCAACCACGACCATGCCTAAATCTTGCAACGCGGACACCACTGACCATGATTTTACGCCACCCGTGTATAACAACACGCGCTTACCTTTCATGCGTTCCCGCCACACTTCTAATTCCGCACGAATACGGGCTTCTTCGCGGGCGATGAGTTTTTCCACGCGCTCGGTCAAATCGGGGTCTTTCAGTAAACGCGCAAAATCACGCAAGGCTTGCGAAGTGTCACTGATACCGTAGAAACTGCCTTCAAACCACGGAATCCCATAGGTATCTTCCATTTTACGCGCCACGTTTAACATCGCCTTGGAGCACACCATCATCGTGGCTTCAGCGCGGTGCATGGTTTGTACTTCGTGGAAACGTGCATCGCCTGATAAAGTGCACAACACCCGCAATCCCAGCTCATCAAGCAAAGGCAACACATGCCAGAATTCGCCTGCAATATTGTATTCGCCAACTAAATTTACATCATGGACTTTGATGCCTTCACGATAGCTATTCGCGGGTAAAGGTTCAGGTTCGCGCGTGCCGACCACGTGTTTCATCATTGCCTCGCCCGCGATGCGGTTGCCTAAGTTTTTCGTGCCGTAAAAACCTGCACAATCCACAGGCACAACAGGCGTTCCAAAATTTTCAGCCGCTGCTTTACAAATTGCATCAATATCATCGCCCGTCAAAGCAGGCACGCAAGTGTTATACACAAACACCGCCGCAGGATGATAGCTTTGAATCGCTTGTTTAATTGAATGGAATAGGCGTTTTTCGCCACGTCCCATAATCACATCTTCTTGGGTCAAATCGGTGGTCATGCCCAGACGGAATAATTTAGAACCTGAAGAGCGTGTACCGCGATTGTCCCAAGAGTTTCCTGCACAAGCGATAGGGCCGTGCACGATGTGGGCAACGTCAGCAATCGGCAACAGGGCGATTTGTGCGCCGTCAAACGAGCAGCCGCCTGCGGTCGCGCCAGGTTTTGGTTTGGCACAGCCTGATTTTTCTTTTTTATTATGGCTACATGCAGGTTCATCGATGAGTTGTTTGAGGTCTTTCGTTGATTTCATGATCAATCCTGTGGCTGATGAGGTAGTTTTCAGCTTTCAAGCAAGGACTACGCCATCTTATAACTTAATGATTTATTTAATTTAAAATCAAAGATTATTGTTAGAAAGCTGACAAAAGCATTTTAATCAACATTTCTGTTCTACTTTCAGCTTCCTCACTCCTACTGCGGTGGAATACGGCTTACGCCTATTCCACCCTACGCTTGATAAAGCTTGTTGAATTAATGAGCTTATTAATTCAACTGCGTCACACCTAAAATTCTACACTTCGCCATAATCCAAGCCGCGTTTTAACCAGCGTTGAATTAAAATTTCACAATTTTCAGGGTAATTAATTAATAAATGTTCTGCCACTTGTTGCACTTCATGTAGCAAAGCTTGATCGCGCTGCAAATCCGCAACTTTCAGGGTAAACACGCCCGTTTGTCGCGTGCCCAGCATTTCGCCAGGACCGCGTAATTCTAAATCGCGTTGCGCAATTAAAAAGCCGTCGCAAGTTTCGCGCAGGGTGGCAAGCCGCGATTTTGCAGTTTCTGACAGCGGAAATTGATACAACAACACACAAAAGCTATTCACCGCGCCACGCCCCACCCGTCCGCGTAACTGGTGTAATTGTGCCAAGCCCAAACGTTCTGCATTTTCAATCACCATTAAACTGGCATTCGGTACATCCACCCCGACTTCAATCACCGTGGTTGCCACTAAAACATCCAGTTCACGTTCTTTAAATGCCTGCATTTGCTCAGCTTTATCTTTGGATTTGAGCTTGCCGTGCACCAAGCCAATGCGCAATTCTGGCAAAGTTTCACGCAGCATTTCCGCCGTATTCGCCGCCGCTTCGTATTGCATCACCTCAGATTCATCAATCAGCGTGCACACCCAATACGCTTGTCGCCCTTCCAAACAGGCGTGGCGAATGCGCTCGATAATTTCTGCCCGGCGCGCACTGGGAATCACCACGGTTTGAATGGGCGTGCGCCCTTTGGGCAATTCATCAATGATGGACGTGTCTAAATCCGCATAAACGCTCATCGCCAAAGTGCGAGGAATCGGGGTGGCAGTCATGATTAATTGATGCGGCGATTGACCCGATTGCAGCCCCTTGTTGCGCAAAGCTAAGCGTTGGTGCACGCCAAAACGGTGCTGTTCATCGACAATAATCAGCCCCAATTTGGCAAAATTCACGGTTTCTTGAAATAAAGAATGCGTGCCGATGGCAATTTGACAGTCGCCGCTGGCGATTTCTTCCAAAGCTTTGACGCGCTGAGTTTTGCGTAAACTGCTGCTTAAGCCACTGATTTTAATTCCTAAAGGTGTCAGCCAATGACTGAAGACTTGTAAATGCTGTTCGCTGAGCAATTCAGTGGGCGACATAATCGCCACTTGATAACCCGCCTCAATCGCTTGCAGGGCACTGAGAGCTGCGACAATGGTTTTTCCCGAACCCACGTCACCTTGTAATAAACGTTGCATCGGGCGCGTGAGTTGTAAATCTTGTTGAATTTCTTGAAAAACCCGTTGCTGTGCGCCCGTCAGCGTAAATGCTAAATTGTTTAATAATTGTGGAATTAACAGCTGAGAATTGGCTAAAATCGGGGCTTGAGCCAGTTCCACCCGATGCCGCAAACTGCGTAAACTCAGATGATGGGCGAGCAATTCTTCAAAGGCTAAACGGCGTTGCGCGGGATGTTGTCCCGTGCCTAACGCCGCCAGAGGCGTATTTTTAGGCGGTTGGTGTAAGAAATTTATCGCCTGCATTAAGGGCATTAATTGTTGTTGTTGCAGCAGGAAGGCGGGTAATTTTTCGGGTAATGGATGAAAATCAAGGGCTTGTTGCACTAAACCGCGTAATAATTTTTGGGAAACTTTGCCCGTGGTCGGATAAATCGGGCTTAAATTTTGGGCAATTTCGGGCGCGGGATTGGTTTCGCTGTGAATGTGATATTCAGGATGCACGCATTCTAAACCGTAATAGCCATCACGCACTTCGCCAAAACAATGCAGCACGCTCCCAACTTGTAATTGCTTGATTTGTGCGGGGCTAAAATGGAAAAAGCGCAGAATAATCGAGCCTGTTCCATCGTTTAATAAACACAGCAAGCTGGATTTTTTGCCTGCTTTGATTTCCACATTTTGCAGCGTGCCTGCAAATAAGGCGGGCGCGCCTGCTTGTAATTCGCCCAAGCTCAGTAATTGCGTGCGGTCTTCGTAGCGCGTCGGCAAATGCAGCAGCATGTCCGCCACGGTTTCAATGCCTAAATTTTTGAGTTGCGCGGCAATCCATATCCCGACCCCGCGTAAACTCGTAATCGGGACGTTCATGATTTACGGCAACACCAGCACGGCATCCATTTCGACCTGTGCACCGCGTGGCAATGCCGCAACGCCAACGGCGGCACGCGCAGGATAAGGGGCTTGGAAATATTGCGCCATGATTTCATTGACCAAGGCAAAATTGGCTAAATCCGTTAAAAATACGTTGAGCTTGACTGTGTCATTTAATGAACCGCCTGCTGCTTCGGCAACGGCACTTAAATTCTTGAATACTTGGTGAATATTGGCTGCCATATCACCATCATTCATGGTCATGGTGGCGGGCACGAGCGGAATTTGTCCCGAAATATAAACAGTTTTATCAACTTTAATGGCTTGGGAATACGTGCCAATGGCTTGGGGTGCATTGTCGGTGTGAATAATTTCACGGCTCATCTGAAAACTCCAGTAGTAAGAGGGATAACTGGGGTTGATTTTCGCAGATTTGTAGCCTTGGCAATAGGGGGCGGGGTGAGAAATCTTTGTGTGGGTTAAAACTGCGCCCCTCTTTAAAAAAGAGCAGCTCAAAGTCGCTTCAAAGAAAGCCCCCAATCCCTTAAAGGGGGGCTAAAATATTAAAGCGGTTTAAAGTCCCCTTCAGGGGATTTAGGGGCGCAGTTAAATTTTAAAGCTTACTTCAATTTCAAATCAAAGCTTTGTAAAGCTCCTTTCACTTCGACTTCGATGAATTTCTTCTTATCTTTGGTAGCACACTTGTTGCCATCAATCTTGAAGTTGTCGTCTTCTCCCGTGTCGACACAGAAAGCATGATTCACATTGTCACCACCAATAGAAACATCGCCATTGTCGGAGGTCGCGAACACATAGTAATAATGCTTGGTGAGTTTTTCACTCAGAGCCATTTCACACTCACCCGCTTTGATGTCCGTCCAACCTTGAGAAACCCATTGTTTATCAGCATCATCCGTGCTGTAAGCAATCACTGCGGATAATTCAACACTGGTCTTATTACAAATTTTCAGACCTTCTTCAACCACTCCTTTTTTGCCTTTCTTGACTTCTTCTACAGGCTTAGCAGCTTCAGCGGGTTTTGCATCAGCAGGCTTGGTTTCTGCGGGTTTAGCAGCTTCAGCGGGTTTTGCATCAGCAGGCTTGGTTTCTGTGGGCTTAGCAGCTTCAGCGGGTTTTGCATCAGCAGGCTTGGTTTCTGTGGGCTTGGCAGCTTCAGCGGGTTTTGCATCAGTGGGCTTGGTTTCTGCGGGCTTAGCAGCTTCAGCGGGTTTCGCATCAGCAGGCTTGGTTTCTGCGGGTTTGGCAGCTTCAGCAGGTTTCGCATCAGTCGCTTTGACTTCTGCGGGTTTGGTAGCTTCTGCAGGTTTAACATCAGCATAAGCTGAAGTCCATGTCAGTCCTGCTAACATCAGTGCAACGGTGATGGTTTTGTATTTATTAGGTTTCATCGATGTATCCTTCTGTGTTCTGAATTAATGAGAAGTTTTGGAAATGAAAGTTTAATGGGGTGTTTTACACATCACTTCCACTTTAATTTTTGTGTAGGGAAATGTTTGATACCTTTTCAAACTTAGGTATACAGTGCTTTAGCAAGCTTCATTCCACTCTCCTTGCTAAATCTAATACACCGCTTTCAAGATTACCAGTGTTATTCAGGCAAATAGCTTGCTGAATTGAAAATTAAAATTTTCGGGTCGCTCCTTGCCTTGGAAATAAATCATTTAAACATTTTATAATGAGCAGTTGCTGAGTATTTTAATTATGAAAGTGATTTCAATCGGTCTTGAAAAGACATGCTTTTAATTTGTATCCCTGAGAAAGCTAGACTAAGATGGAAGATTAAGCGATTGTCATGTATATTTTATTAATCCTTGATTTGAAAGATTTCATATTGTGAATAAAGAAACTCCTGTCGTTTCCAAAATCCCCAATTTTCAACGTATGGCTGGTGAAAGCGATCAAGCTTTTCGTGATCGTTTGGATGGGCGCGTCGCTTATGTTGCAGGTCATGCTAAATTACAAGCCGATGTTTATGATGTTGAAAAAAATTTTTATCCCATATCGATTCGTTGGGACACTTGGGTCAAGCCTTTTGAAGAGAAGTTACAAGGGATATTTTATTTAGACAGTGATGCCAAAACGATTCAGGCATTATGTCAATCGGGGGCAGAACATCCCGTGGTGGTTTATCTGGGATTTGATAATGGCAGTGTGCCGATTAAATACATGAAAACCCATATTTTGAATGCCGAGGAAACGGCTGAAGTAAAAGAAAACTTCAAAATTAATAGTAAAGGGATTCGTTTCACGAAAATAGGCTTGAATATTGTGGATGTGGAGCATCCCTTGCGACATTATGATGATGAACAACTGTGGAAAAAATTACACGATGTTATAAAAGATTCGGACATGAATGAGGCAACCGAAGCCTGTCGAACCTATTTGAGCAGCCCCACTTTGCAGCATTATCGCGCTGATGTTTTGGAACGCTTGGTTGCGATTCGCCAAGAAGAAACTTCACAACGCTTGGAACGTCCCATTTATTTGTTAATCATTATGTTAGGGACAGGAGTGCTAGGCGGCGTGTTTATTTTATTAGGAATGTGGGTTGCAGCCTTATTCGCACAGGGCAAAGCAGAATGGACAGTAATGCACTGGTTTCCTGTCGGGTTGGGTGTCTTTTTGGGCGTGTACACGGTATATTTGAAATTTGGTAAAACCTCATATATCAAAGATTTTATTAAAGAAGATGTGATTAATTTAATTAATAAGAAGTAGTACATCATAAGCTTCTAAATCTCCAAAAGTGGTTTAGGAGCGCAGTTAAGAAGAATGATAAAAATATTGCCAAAGGAGGCATTCATGACAGATGCTGTGCTGTATCAACAGGACGGTCATATCGTGACGTTGACACTGAACCGTCCCGAAACTCGCAATCCCATTTCCGAAGATGAAACTATCGAGGCATTATTAGCTGCCTGCCAACGTATTAATCACGATGCCAGTGTGCGGGTGGTGATTCTCACGGGCGCGGGCACAGCATTTTCCTCGGGCGGCAATGTTAAAGACATGCGTGACAAACGCGGCATGTTCGCAGGCGACGCGCTCCAAGTCCGCAAAGGCTATCGCCAAGGCATTCAACGCATTCCGCTGGCAGTTTATGAATTAGAAGTACCTGTGATTGCGGCGGTCAATGGCGCAGCAGTGGGTGCGGGTTGTGATTTAGCGATGATGTGCGACATGCGCATTGCAGCGCGTAGCGCATTTTTTGCAGAAAGTTTTGTGAAAGTGGGCATTATTGCAGGCGATGGCGGCGCGTGGTTGTTGCCGCGTATTATTGGGATGTCGCGCGCCAGTGAAATGGCATTCACGGGCGAAGCCGTTGATGCAATGACGGCATTGGCGTGGGGCATGGTTTCAGAAGTAGTTGAAGATACCGAATTGCTCACCGCTGCTCAAAAACTGGCGGCACGAATTGCAGTCAATCCCCCCGACGCGCTGCGCATGACGAAACGTTTATTGCGGGAAGGGCAACATACGCGCCTCAGCAGTTTGTTGGAATTATCTGCGGCAATGCAAGCGATTTTGCACCAAACGCAAGATCATGCCGAAGCTGTCGATGCTTTGCTTTCCAAACGACAACCGCAATTTCAAGGGCAATAAGTTCACAGCGCACTATTTGAACGGTGATGGAGAAAATTAATGGCTCGTCGTAGAAATAATTTTATTGATGATATTGCAGAAATGCTGGTGATGTTATCTCAAATACACTGGGGAGTTGGGCTAATTTTCACGATAGTTTCAGCATTTAGCTTTTTTGTTTTATTTCCGTCATTTCTCCCGCAGCCAAATCCCACGCCATTAATTACTCAACTGAGTTCGCCCATTACTTCCATATTACTATTTGTAATCAAGCTGATGGGGATTTTATTCACAGGTTCATTTGGTATTGCCACGCTAGTTGCCTTATTTCGTCGAAAAGTATAATTATTTGTCTGAATCAGGATTTACAGGATTCAGGGATTTTCAGAATTAAAGAAAAACTTCAATTATTCGTCTTGGAAGTTCATCCTGCTTAATTCGGATAATCCTGTAAATCCTGATTCAGACAAAGAAAATTCTTAATTTTTGGGAAATAGCGAACGACAAAAACCGCGACTTCAAAAAGCAAGTCCTGCGGGTAAGACGTGTTATAATCGGGAAATGAACTTCAAAGATCAACTTTGCAAGCAAAGTCGTGTAGAATTGGTGCCGAGAAAAGGACTTGAACCTTCACGGGGTTACCCCCACTAACACCTGAAGCTAGCGCGTCTACCAATTTCGCCACCTCGGCACTTTTAAGACTGTGAATACTAACTAACGAGAATAATTTTGTCAATGAGAAAATCAAAAAAATCCATTCCCAGCAGCGATCCTTTCCAAAAGCGGGAGGCGGAGAAGTACGAACGCCCCATCGCCAGCCGTGAACACATCATGGCACAACTCACTGAACTTGGCGCACCGATGCGCATGAATCGTATTGCTGAGTATTTAAAACTCAGTGACGAAGTGGATTTGGAAGCATTACGTCGCCGCTTGAAAGCCATGGAACGGGATGGGCAACTCATCCGTAATCGGCGCGGGGAATATGGTCTTGCCAAGAAAATGGACTTGGTACGGGGGCGATTGATTGGACATCCTGACGGCTTTGGTTTTTTAGTGCCTGACGATGGCAGCAGCGACCTGTTTATGAATGAAAAGCAAATGCGCAGTTTGATTCATGGGGATCGCGTGCTTGCCAGTATTGGTGGGATTGATCACCGTGGGCGGCGTGAAGGGATTGTGGTTGAAGTTTTAGAACGCAATACGCAAGAAATCGTCGGGCGTTATTTTCAACAAAGCCAACATGTGGGCAGTGTTGAACCGAATAATCGGCGTATTAATCACACCATCATCGTGCCCAAAGGCGAACAAAATGGCGCAGTGGATGGTCAAATCGTGGTGGTACGTTTATTAGAACAACCCAGCAGTCATCAACCCCCTGTTGGGCAAGTGATTGAAATTTTAGGTGAGCACCGTGCGCCTGGCATGGAAATCGACATTGCAATTCGCGCCCATGATTTGCCACAAACTTGGTCACCTGAACTGCTGAAAGAAATTGAAAAGCTGAAGCCTGAAGTGCCTAAATCGGCATGGGAAGGGCGCACAGATTTACGTGAAACGCCTTTAGTGACTATCGATGGCGACGATTCACGCGATTTTGACGACGCAGTGTATTGTGAACCTCGCGGCAAAGGCTGGCGTTTATTAGTCGCGATTGCCGACGTATCGTCTTATGTGCGCCCCAATACCGCCCTCGACAAAGAAGCGCAAAATCGTGGAACTTCGGTGTATTTCCCGAGTCGGGTGATTCCGATGTTGCCTGAGATTTTATCAAACGGCTTGTGTTCGCTGAATCCGCACGTAGACCGCTTGTGTATGGTGGCAGAACTGTGGATTGATATGCACGGGCGTACCCGTCGCGCTGATTTCTATGAAGCGGTAATGCGTTCAGCGGCACGCTTGACCTATAACCAAGTGGCTGAAGTTTTAGACGGCAAACCTGAAAATTTCCCGCACCAGAATTTATTGCCACACATCGACCATTTAAATCAATTATATCGCTTACTGGCGAAACGTCGTCACAAACGCGGCGCGATTGATTTTGACACCGTTGAAACGCGGATTGTGTTTGACGCACAGCAAAAGATTGAAAAAATCGTGCCAGTGATTCGCAATGATGCACATCGTCTCATTGAAGAAATGATGTTGGCGGCAAACGTTGCCTCAGCTGAATGGTTGTCGGAACGTGAAATTCCGTTTTTATACCGCGTGCACGAAGGTGCAACCGCTGAAAAACTTTCCGAATTACGCAGTTTCTTAAGTGAGCTGGGTTTAAATCTGGGCGGTGGCGATGAGCCAAAAGCGATTAATTACGCCAAATTGATTGAAGATATTAAAGATCGTCCTGATGCGCGTTTAATTCAAACGGTGTTATTACGCAGTATGCGCATGGCGATTTATACGCCCGCCAATCAAGGGCATTTCGGCTTAGCTTATGAAGCGTACACCCATTTTACTTCCCCAATTCGGCGTTATCCTGATTTGTTAGTGCACCGTGCGATTCGTCATCACCTCAGCGGCAAAGCGATTGAACAATACGCGTATCCTGATGAAGTATTACAACATTTGGGTGAACAATGTTCGACCGCAGAACGACGTGCTGATGAAGCCACCCGCGATGCGATTGGTTGGTTGAAATGCGAATATGTGCAAGACAAAGTCGGCGAAATTTATGAAGGCAATGTCACTGCCGTGACTTCATTCGGTTTATTCGTCGAACTCGATGGGATTTTTGTAGAAGGTTTGATTCACGTCACCGCGCTGCAAAACGATTATTATCATTTCGATCCCGTGCATCATCGCTTACGTGGCGAGCGTACAGGTAAAACTTATCGTTTATTTGACCGCCTGCAAGTGCGCGTGGTTCGCGTCAACTTGGAAGACAAGAAAATCGATTTTGAATTAGCACAATAAGAATCAGCAAGTCTGCATCTTGTATGACTTGCCAGTTTTTATATCTTCAAATGCGGGTGCAAGCCCGCGTGCAACATTAGATGACCAGCCGCAATACTCTGTCAGCCAGTGAAACCCCGAGCACGGGATAGAAGAATATAAACAGCACGCAGCTAAACATCGCGATGGCTGCGATAAACATTTTCACCAAGACGGGACGTAATTGTGCTTTGATTTCGCGCTCGATTTCTTTCTTGGCAAGTCCTGCAATCGAATCAATCTCAAATTGACTGAGACGGGTTTGCATGTCCTTATCAATAATCAAACCTTTAGTAAGATTTGCTTTGAAATCAGCGGAGAGGGTAATGCTTTTCAGTCCTTTTGCCGCGAGTTTCTGCGCAATCTGTAAACCAGACCACATGCTGAGCATGACTAATGCAAATAGGAGGAAAAAACGGGAGACTTTCCAGTAATTAATGGAATGAATAAATTCCCAAAAGAAATACAAAAAAATTCCAAAACCAAAGGCGAGAGAAATCACCATCACAATGACTTTGCCAATTGATTTTAAACTGGGGATATTTTTCATGAGTTGTCTAGTTCTCTAATGGGAAACTAGGCACTGTTTCACGATTATTAGCAGAGAATATCTGCTACAATCTTATGGAAGGTTGGTAGCGGGGGCAGGATTTGAACCTACGACCTTCGGGTTATGAGCCCGACGAGCTGCCAGACTGCTCCACCCCGCATCCATGTACATCTAAGTAAGATGCACATAATATAGACTCCCCCCTTGGCTGTCAAGCACTTTAATATAAAATATTACAAAATAATGATAATGCTATGAAATAAAAGTAATTTTTATTAGGATTTTATAAGCGATGACGCTAAGTTCTCCAAATAAATACTCTCCTATTGCTACATTTACAGCCTAAAAAATCTGATTTTTTCATCGAGAGCATCACCCAAGTTTAAAAAACACACCGTTATTTCTATTCATGAGCAAGCATTTTTAAAAGATTTTAAAAATAGGTTGGCATGTTTCTTGTGTGTTCAATGTGAGAGGTTTTGCAACGCTTATAGCAAACTGACCCTGTAAACCCTGTAATTTTGTAATAAATTCCGTACAGTATGATGAGAATTTAATATACTAATCAGGGTGATAATATAAAGTAGTATTTTATACGGGGTAAAATGTCTGTTTCCACGTAAGATATTCACATTCACCGTGTATTTGATGAACGCTTACGTTATGATGTGCATGTTTCTAAAAAGCTTATGTCAAAGTGAGTTCAGCTTAGGCAGCAGCATACAACGCTGCACATTTAATGACAGTTTATGTATGATTAAACGCCAGTTGCTATTAAGTGTTTGAGTTTTATTTTGTAAAATACTACATTCTGGCAAGAAGTATGCATTTTCATGGCAAGCTGTTTGCTACAAAACGAGATGTCTATTTAGAAAAAAACAGCCTATTTAAGCTGGAAAGCGTCAAAAATCGAAAGATGAAATCTTAATTAATGCAAGATTAACTAATAAAATTATTAGATTTCATATAAAATTAGCGCAAAAAATTAATCGAGTTTGGTATATCATCATGCAGTTATCTCATTACACGAGTTTTAGATATATCAAATGCACCAGCGAGGCATGTTTCAAGCAATGTCTGAAGATTATAAAAAACCTCCCGTTTGCAATGGGATCGTCTGAGTACATAAATCATCATGTTCAGTAAACTACTTACACCTCAGAAAAGAACAGAAGAGGACTCACAGGGGCGTTTTTTTGGCAGAGAAACGCTTCTCTTCCTCATGTTGGGTGGTTTTTTTATTACCAATGCCTTGATTGCTGAATTTGTAGGCGTGAAAGTTTTTTCCCTCGAGAAAACATTAGGCTTACCCCCTGCTAACTTGCATATTCTAGGATTTTATCTGTCATTTAATTTAACCGCTGGGGCGTTGTTGTGGCCACTGGTGTTTGTGATAAGCGATTTAATCAATGAATATTTTGGCAGGCGAGGCGTGCGCTTACTGTCTTATATGACGATAGGTTTAATTACTTACACCTTTCTAATTATTTTTCTATCAATGAATTTAGTGCCTGCCGATTTTTGGCTGATACGTAATACAGAAAATGGACCGCTCAATATGGAAGTCGCTTTCGGGGCGATTTTTGGACAGGGTTTGTGGATTATTATTGGATCGCTGATTGCGTTTTTTATTGGGCAAGTGGTGGATGTTGCAGTTTTTTATCAGATAAAGCTGTATACGGGCGAAAAATATCTGTGGTTACGGGCGACTGGCTCAACCCTGATTTCCCAATTAATTGATAGTTTTGTGGTGCTGATTATAGCCTTTCACCTCAATCCATCAACCCATTGGGATTTGAAATTAGTTATTGCTATTGGCATTGCTAAATACATCTACAAGTTTCTCATGGCAGTATTACTGACCCCTCTGATGTATTTAATGCACGCTGTCATTGACAATTATTTAGGTGAAGAACTTGCCGCTCGCCTCAAAGAAAACGCGATGAATAATTAAGTCAACTAGCCTTTGACACACAACACTTGCTTTAAGGTGTGCACGATACTGACTAAATCTTGTTGGTTTTCCATGACTTTATCAATATCTTTGTAAGCCCCTGGGATTTCATCAATTACGCCTTTGTCCTTGCGACATTCTACGCCTTTCGTTTGTTGTTCTAAATCCTGTCTGCTAAAACGACGTTTCGCTTCTGTACGGCTCATTTTGCGCCCTGCGCCATGCGAGCATGAACAAAACGCCTCTGCATTACCCTTGCCTTCCACAATATACGATTTCGCGCCCATGCTGCCCGGAATAATGCCTAAGTCGCCTGCATACGCCCGAATTGCACCTTTCCGCGTCAGATAAACCTGTTCGCCAAAATGGGTTTCGATAGACACATAATTGTGGTGGCAATTAATTGCTTCTTGAGTGATGTGAAATTCAGGCAAATCGCGTCGTAAGGCTTTTAATACCAGCCCCATCATTTCCCGCCGATTGGTTAGCGCGTATTCTTGCGCCCAGTGCACCGCTTCGACATAATCTTCAAAATGCTGTGTACCTTCTTGCAAATACGCAAGGTCGCGGTGCGGCAAGTTTTTGAGATGCACGCCCATATCTGTTTGAGCCAGTTCAATAAAATAACGCCCAATCACATTGCCAATGCCACGGCTGCCCGAGTGCAACATCACCCAAACGTCTTGATTTTCATCAATACACAGCTATCGGGTAAGTAGGCGAGATTACTCCCGCTTTCTCCCCTAAAAACCGTGCGAGTGAGTTACCCCACACACGGCTTGAACAGACAAGGTTAGTGATAAACTTTATGTCTCTCGTATCTATCTTTAGCAACTTCTGCATCGGTCGGAATATACCCCACGGCGGGGTATTTCTTGTGATGCTCAATATGGCATGAGGTATGTACCAACTGTTGGTTTTTCAACGAATTGTCACCACCATGAGGCTTTCTTGGTATCTTATGGTGTCTCTCGACCCCTTCGTCACCTAGTAAACTATGTCCACATAAAGTACATACATACCCTTGTTTCTTAGCCAGCTTTTTGTAAACTTCAACTGAATCCCTTACAAATTGTTTTATACTCCTCTTCTCGAAGTAATCTTTCAATTTAGGATTCAACGGAGAGTGATTGTGTTTAATTAAATCATGTCTCACAATAGCTTTCCATTCTAGCTTTTCTAGCTGCCGACCAGTTTTAGGACATGTAAATACCCATTTATTTTGACTCTTTCCAAAAGTGGGTTTTTTGAAATACTGTTTTCTTCTCCAAGTCCAGCTTTTATTTGGATGTGACGATTTAAGATATTGATATATGAGTTTTATCATATAATTATCTACCTTTGTGAACGTCTTCTTGGATACTTCTGGTGACCAGTAGTTCGCTACACCTCTTAGGATTTGGTTGAGCCTTGGTATTAGTTTCTCAGTGTTTTTACCGTAGAACGCTCTTATTGTTTCCTTAAGAGTTTTCATGACTTCATGTACTGCTTTCTTGGCTGGTTTTACAAAGAGTTTAGACTTTCTTTCTTTTATCCCACCATTCATATATCGGCGAATATTAAATCCAAGAAAATCAAATCCTTCTGTTGCATGAACCACCCTTGTTTTTTCATGAGCCAATTCCAGCCCGCGAGTATGAAGATAGGGTTTAAGCATATCGTACATTCCTTCCGCTTCTTCTTTTGTCTCACAAATAACAACAAAATCATCCGCATACCGTACTACAGTACGAGACCCTTTGATTACAAAAGCCTCTCCTGAACGCTTGGTATTTGTACGTTTATACTTAACACCAATTGCTTCTTCCATACCATGAAGTGCTATGTTAGCTAGCAAGGGGGAAATAATACCCCCTTGTGGAGTACCTCTTTCTGTACTGAAGAAAGCTCCATTGTCAACATATCCTGCATTCAGCCATTTAGCTATAACTTTCTTTGCTGGAGAGGTTGAGATTGTATCTAGGATATATTCATGATTCAGATTGTCAAAGCAACCTTTGAAATCCCCCTCAAATACCCACTGTTTCTTTCCACCAACCAGCTTGTTATAGATGGCTTCTATTGCATCATGGCATCCTCTTGCGGGTCTGAACCCATAAGAAGTGGATTCAAATTTCGCCTCCCATTCCGCCTCTAGGGCAAGTTTCACAACATTTTGGTATACGCGGTCTTTGTACGTTGGGATACCGAGTGGTCTAAGTTTGCCACTCGATTTCTTTATATACACTCTTTTAACCGCCCTTGGGTTGTGTACACTTATGGAATGAGTACGCATGTTATGGAACAGCTTTAGACGTTCCTTTGCTGTAATAGCTTTGTATCCGTCAATTCCTGCTGTTCTTTTGCCCTTATTGATTTGTGTTACTGTACGAATAGATAACAGTAGAGCCGCTTCACTACGCATAAGTAGTCTTTGCAGCCCTCGCATCTTACGTTTATTACCTTCCTTTGTCGCTTTAAAGATTCGCTGTTGCATCTTTACTACATACCGTTTAATGAGATTCCATTGTATGGCATCCCATGAGGTAATAGGAGTTTCTACGGACTTCATTTTGGAAGTGTACATCGCTAAAATCTCCCTTTATATAACTATGCTTTTCGTTTTCTTTAAAGAGTTCTGCCAGTCGGAATTTAGCCTTCTTTCAAAGTATGTCATATTGACACTATTCATTAGGTTATATTGCATTCCCTTTACCTTTCGGTATAATGACTTTCGCTTTCTCCGACATCTTTTTCCCTCTGGTGAATTGAGCTATTCTTGCGTCCAGCTTACCGTACATCTGTATGGACACCATAGGGCTTACCAAGTTCATCTGCTTGTAGATACAGGCTAGTAGGGTTCATCCTATACACCAGTGAATTTATGGGTTGTTATGATGTTTGCTCATCGATTCAAACATTACCTATTCACTTCTTTGCCAAGGTAGTCAACATCATTTCCTCGACGTAATCATTATGATGTTTACAGATATTTACTTGCGTTAACCCTCTAAACCTTTTCCCTCCCGCGCTTTCACAAGATGTTTTGTGGCAGCTTACGGTTTAACTCCTCATGCAACCGACCCTAAGATTACTCTTAACGCCGTTTCGGAGGGGAATGTCCCTAACAACGAGGACAGCTCTTTCGAGCACTACATAAAACTAAGCAATGCAGACGCTTCTTGTCGCACCAATGAAATGATTGCCGCCGCCTAAACTGCCCATTTGCTGCACCCAAGTTTGTTGGGGTTTTTTCAGCATTTTGGTGAGTTGCGGATGCTTTTCAAAAATCCGATTTAAGCCTTGTTGCAATGGTTGACAAGCGGCTGTCAGTGAATTGGCATCACTGTGTTGAATAAAACCCACAGGCACGGCTTTTTCAATTTCGGCGCGAACACGATTGAGCATGTGCGGCAATTGATGGGCTTTGACCGATAAACGCAGCGCATTCATGCCACAGCCAATGTCTACGCCCACCGCTGCTGGAATAATCGCGCCCTTGGTGGGAATCACTGAACCAACCGTGGCTCCAATTCCACAATGTACATCAGGCATCGCAGCCACATGGGAATGAATAAATGGCAAGTCCGCAACTTGGGTAAGTTGGGTTAATGCCATCGCTTCAATGTCATCGGTGTAAATTTTGATAGGCACGCGGCTGCTGGTAATTTCTTGTTTTATGGGCATTTTTAACGTCCTAAGCTTTCAACTCGCTTAACAACCACGCAATCATGCGTTCCGACTGTGCGAGATAGCTTCCCCCAAATAAATTGAGGTGGTTTAAGATATGATACAGATTATAAAGCACTTTTCGGGTGGGATAGCCTGCATCTAAGGGCCAGCATTCTTGATAAGCTTCATAGAATTGGGCGGGAAAACCGCCAAATAATTCCGTCATCGCAATATCAACTTCTCGATCCCCGTAATAAACCGCAGGGTCAAAAATGATGGGCTGTCCTTGAATATCAATCCCGTAATTGCCAGACCACAAATCCCCATGAAGCAATGAAGGATAGGGGGTGTAACTGGTGAAAAATAAACCAAAATCTTGCAGTAATTCATCGCCCAGACTTTGCAATTTTCCCGTGTAGCCATTTTGGGCGGCAAGTTCTAATTGAAAGCCGAGGCGGTGTCTGCGCCAAAATTTGACCCAATCGCTTTCGACGGCGTTATCTTGTAAATTCGAGCCGATGTAATTATTGCGATACCAGCCAAAGGGAAATTTAGAGACTTGGTGCATCACTGCCAATTGTTGAGCCAATGCCACCGTTGAATGTTCGGTGTCACCGCGCAGGGCGAGATATTCCATCACTAAATACGCATGTTCACCCGTAGACCCCCAACATTGGGGAAAGGGCACACGTATCACCGCAGGCTGGGCGAGTTCTGCCAAGCCCGCCGCTTCTGCGGCAAACATTTCCAAATGGCTTGCCTTGTTTAATTTCACAAAATAATTTTTGCCCATGCCTTCAATGCGGTAGGCTTCATTCACACAGCCGCCCGTGACGGGGTAGGCAGTTTGAATCTGAAAGGCTTGTCCGCTGACTTGGCTGATATGGGTTGCAATACTGTGCCAATCGACTTCGTTAGTGTAGTTCATCGTCGTTTAAGGTGAGTTCAGGTGCGTGTTCTAAAGTCTGACACAAAGCCTGTGCTTGTGCCCAACGGGGATGTTGGTGTAATGCTTGCCAATCTAAGGGATGTGGTTTTCCGTGCAAGCGCATTAAACGCACTTGGGCGACGGGAGAATGATAGTCGCCTAAGCCTGCTAATACTTGGTGCACCATCGCACGATCATTACAGATCAGTAGCATATCACACCCAGCCTGCAATGCGGCATGAGCACGACTTAAGCCATCACCCACGCCACTTGCGCCTTCCATACTTAAATCATCACTGAAAATTGCGCCTTGAAAATTTAATTGTTGGCGCAGCACTTTTTGCAGCCAAAATTTGGAAAAACCTGCGGGCAATGGGTCAACTGCGGGATAAATCACATGCGCGGGCATGATTGCCGCTAAACCGTAGTGAGCCATGCGTTCAAAGGGAATTAAATCGGCAAATTGAATGTCTGCAAATTTACGTTCATCCACAGGGATTGCATGGTGGGAGTCGGCAGCTACCGAACCGTGTCCGGGAAAATGTTTTCCCACTGCCTGCATTCCCGCTTCTTGCATTCCTAACATTTGGGCATGGGCGAGAATGCTGATAATTTCAGGGTCGGCGTGATAGGCGCGATTATCAATCACCGTGCTAATCCCTTTTCCTAAATCAAGCACGGGCGTGAAACTTATATCTACCCCAACTGCTCGCAATTCTGCTGCCAATAACCAGCCGATTTCTTTTGCAATATGAACCGCTTGTTTTGGATTTTGTGAATATAATTTTCCCAAATTTGCAGAAGCGGGCAGGTGAATAAAATCTTGGCGAAAACGTTGTACGCGTCCGCCTTCGTGGTCAACCGCAACCAGTAAGGGTGGCTGGCGCACGGCGTGAATTTCTGCAACTAAGGTGCTGATTTGGGCGGGATTCAGATAGTTGCGACTGAACAGAATAACGCCCCCGACTAAAGGATGTTGTAATAATTTTTGTTCTTCTTCGGTCAGGCTGTGTCCCTGCAAGTCGATCATTAAGCAACCGATTGACATTAGAATTCCTCTTTGCTGAGTAAGAGGACATTATAGTAGTTGGCAACTTAGAATGGGGATAGGCTGGGGGAAAATAAACGGGGGAAGTGTTAGGTTTAGCTTCCCCCTTTGAAAAAGGGGGACTGAGGGGGATTTAAGATCGTGGCAACTGTTGAGATTTTTAAATCCCCCCTGCCCCCTTTTTCAAAGGGGGAGACACATATCTTTAGCCCACTGCTTGTCTGAATCAGGATTCACAGGATTATCCGAATTAAACAGGATTACCCACTGATATTAATCAGATATAGCTTTTTCTTTAATTCTGAAAATCCTTTAATCCTGTAAATCCTGATTCAGACAATCCATTTCAAAATGCTGCAAAATTCTTTCAATCTGTTGTTCCTCAGGAATCCGCATTTTCCGAGCAGCCGCCAAAGCTACGCACAGTAATTGATTGGCTTCTTCGCGGCGGGGTGGAGTGAATTTCATCAGCAATAAAGCAATCTTTGCTTGAGCAACTAATAAACTGCGCACATCGCCCAAGCGTTCATAGACGGGCATTTCTTCATCTTGTCGAATGCGCAAAGCCTCATCGAGTTCGCCGCGCGCTTCTAAAATGTCAGCGATTTGTCCAAGGGTGACAGCCCGCGAGCGCACATCGCCCAAGCGTTCATAGACGGGCATTTCTTCATCTTGTCGAATGCGCAAAGCCTCATCGAGTTCGCCGCGCGCTTGCAGGATGTCAGCGATTTGTCCTTTAGATGCTGCAAAATTGAGTTCATTTCCCAAGGTCTGATCGAGTTTTGCCTGTTCTTCAGCAAAACTATAGGCATTATCCAAATCCCCACAACGTTCAGCACAATGTGTTGCTGTCCATAATGCGTTACTGCGTTCTGAATCTGTGAGCGAGGTTTTTAAAATTTTTTGGCAAAACTGCAACCAAGTGACCCCTGAACCATTGCGAATAGCATATTTTGACCCCGCCCTTTCAACAGCAACGCCTTGTTCTATGGGAACATAGGCAAGCCATTCACTCAGTGCCTCTTGTTCTGCATTCAGTTCATGCCATGCTTGATAACTGAGGGGCGTTTTATGAGCTATCGATAAATTTCTGCGCAATAACCATGCAATAAAACGCTGAAATTTACTGTAATGTGGAATTGGTGCAAATTTTGGTTCAGGCAAACGAGACATAAACCACTGGTTTAAATGCTGTTTTATCGAGTCAGCTTCAGCCGTTGCTTCTGCCCGCAAATATTCCGCTAACAAAGGATGCACTTGCCAACGGATTTTTTGGTAATCACGCTGAGGGTTCATTGCAATTAACAGCGACAATTTACTTGCCTGTCGCAGTAAAGTTTCCGCAGCCTCGGGCGAGATTGCCATCACCTCCTGCACCAACTGAAACCCAATACTTTTTACCCCCATAAATCCAAAAGCTTTCAAAGCATCAGCATGTTCAGGATTTTTGCGTTGTAATAACTGAAACGACACTGCAAACGCAGCGTGTAAAATCTGACGTGCACCGTTGCGCAGTCCTCTTTCCAGCGGATTTGCTGAAGCCAGTTTAAGCTGACTTTCATGCAGTGCTTTTAAAAAAGCGTCCACACTGTAATTATCTGCCAAATAACCCGCCGCCAAATGAATCGCCAAAGGCAAACCCTGCAAAGCCGTCGCGATTTTTGCAGCCTCTTCCGCACTGACTGGCTCAGCTTGTAACCAGCGCAATTCTTCATGCAATTGGCTAATCGCTTCAGACAGTTCAAAGGCTTTCAAACGAATTTGTGAATAGCCCCTGCCAAAATCCAGCAGCCGCCCACTCAACACCAAACGACAACCCTGCAACTGCTCGATTAATTGCCCCGCCACACTGGCGGCTTCCTCAGAGTCCACATTTTCAATATGCAGCAATACGTTACGACATTGTAAATGCTCACGTATTTTTGCAATATGCGGCGGTCTCACCTCCAAACGCCCCGCCAATAATCCAATCAAACTGTCTAAACTTTCCACATTCACAGGATTTAACGGCAACACACAGTAAACGTAAGCACTGTTTAAAGCGAAATGGTCAATCAGATAAGATTTTCCCACCCCCGCCATGCCCTCCGCCGTCACCACCGCTGTTTGTGATTTTTCAAGCGCGGTTTGTAATTGCTCTAATTCGTGTTTGCGCCCAATGAAACGATCTTTTGCAAAGGGATTGGCGAGGCTTTCTGAAATGGGAGAGTCAGCAGCGGGGGCTGCATAATGATGATTAATGTTGATTGTTGCATCATCACCCGCACTGAGAACATCTACATGCGAACCTGTTACAGAAGTTGAACGAGTATCCATAACGGCTTAGCCAAAATTAGCAATTATTTTCGCAATTTCAGTCGCCAAAGGTAAAATCAAAGGCATGACGCTAGCCAAGGTTTTAGCCGCTTCTTTTAAACCTTCAGCCGTAATTTTCAGCAAGGTTTTATTTGGTTCTTTCGCGCTGGCTTGTGTCAACAAACCCTCCACAATCTCTGCGACTTCCTTAGCTTGTACTTGTTGTTCGGCAGGAACTTTTTGCAATTCCTGATTTAATTGTTCAATCAGGCGTTTTAACTGGACTTTGCTGTCTTCACTCGCGTTTGGCAATGCCGCAATTTGTTGCGTGCCAATGGTAATATGGGCATTATTTCCTGTAGAAATAACACCCACTGTTGAACCAGAAATATTAATTGAGCCATTACTCATGATGCCACTCCTTTGGTGAAATACGAATATATTCCAATTATAACCACAGAATGTAGGTAAAGTATGAGCATTCTTGATAATTTCTCAGCAAGCGTAGGGTGTATAAGGCGTAGCCGCCATACACCTTTGATTGCATAAAGTTTCAAATCGCAAGGTTGTATGACTGAGTTGTAATGCTACCGCGCCCCCACCCCCCCCTAAAGGGGACTTAAAAGCAAAATATTTAAATGTTTAGCCACCTTTGGGGGGTTGGGGGCGCAGTAAATCCCTAGGGTTGCTGCATCGCCAACATACAATAAGCGCGACGGCTGACGGGGTCTTTTTCATCCAAACAGCGGCGTTTCACATGTTCTTGTAATTGTGCTTGGCATTGACGTTTTTCGGGTGAATTTTCAGCATGTTCATTGCACACCACTTTCAAACTGTTTTTTAAATTTTCCACCCGCTGATCATCGTTCATGCCCGCATTTTGCGGCGGCACGGGGTGAGCTTGCGGGCCAATTTCTTTGGGGATTGCGGCATCAGGTGGGCGATTATTCGCATCTAAAACTTTTGTACCTGCGGTGGGAGCATTTGCAGGGGCTGGATTCAAATTCGGCGTGGTTTGAAAATCTTCAATCACAATTTTTTCAATCTTATGATTTTGCGAATTATTCACAGGTGCAGACTCACTGAATTGGGTGTTGCCTTCTTTATCAACCCATTGATAAACATCTCTCGCCACAGCAGGCAGCGCGAAACTGCATAAAACCAAGATAAGCAATTTAGACATAGCGGTGAAATTTCCTGAGCTGAAAAAAATAGTTACGCCTTAGGCACTAAAACGGCTAAAATGTTTACGCATCGGCGCGAGTCGTTGCAAACTTCCGTTTAAATTTAACGGGATACGGATTAACTACGCAGTCTAGCGAATTGATACATTATACACGATGCGAAAACCAGAATTGCTTTCTCCCGCTGGCACTTTAAAAAGTATGCGTTATGCCTTTGCATACGGTGCTGATGCGGTCTATGCAGGACAACCGCGCTACAGTTTGCGGGTACGGAATAACGATTTCAACACCCTTGAAAATCTTGCCTTGGGGATTAACGAAGCCCACGCGCAACAGAAACAGTTTTTTGTCACCTGCAATATTTCCCCACACAATTCCAAGCTTAAAACTTTCATGAATGACATGGCGGAAGTGGTCGCGCTCAAGCCTGATGCCTTAATTATGGCAGACCCCGGTTTAATTCACTGGGTGCGGGAACGTTGGCCCGAAATGCCGATTCATCTTTCTGTACAAGCCAACACGGTGAATTATGCCACCGTGCAATTTTGGAAAGCGATTGGTTTAACGCGGGTAATTTTATCGCGTGAATTATCTTTGGACGAAGTTGAAGAAATTCGCCAAGCTTGCCCCGATATTGAATTAGAAGTATTTGTACACGGCGCATTGTGCATTGCCTACTCAGGGCGTTGTTTATTATCAGGTTATATGAATCATCGCGATTCCAATCAAGGCAGTTGCACCAATGCCTGTCGCTGGAATTACGAATTACATCCCGCCACCGAACAAGCTTCAGGCGACATTCAACAATATCGTCCCGAGCCACAATTGGGCGCAGGCAAGACCGTTGAACACGTCTTTTTGCTCGAAGAAGGGCAGCGTCCCGGTGAATTCATGCCGATTTTTGAAGATGAACACGGCACTTACATCATGAATTCTAAAGACTTACGTGCCGTGCAACACGTTGCGCGTTTGGTCAACATGGGCATTGATTGCCTGAAAATCGAAGGACGCACTAAATCGCATTATTACGTGGCACGCACCGCACAAGTGTATCGCCAAGCGATTGATGACGCGGTCATTGGCAAATCCTTTGATATGCGGCTCATGGACGAATTGGAAAAATTGGCAAGCCGTGGCTATACCGAAGGTTTCTATCGTCGCCATGTGCATGATGAATATCAGAATTATTTAACAGGTTCGTCGGTGGGTGAAAATCAGCAGTTTGTAGGCGAGGTGTTAAAACACGATTTGAGCACGGGCTTGATGGACATTGAAGTGAAAAATCGTTTTTTAGTGGGCGATCATTTAGAACTGATGTTACCGCAAGGCAATGTACATTTTAATTTGGCAGCGATGCAAAATCTGCGCGGTGAAGCGGTGGAAATTGCGCCGGGTTCTGGGCACACCATGCGGATTTCTTCGCCGATTCAAGAAGATGCAACAGGTGGTTTGTTGTTGCGTTATTTGCCGAATGTGTCATAGCCTCCCCCTTTGACAAAGGGGGAAGGAGGGGGATTTAAGATCGTGGCAATTATGGAGATTTTTAAATCCCCCCAGCCCCCTTTTTCAAAGGGGGTGAAAAAATATTTAATATTTAGCCCCTTAAAGGGGAGGGCTTCATCAAAGAATATAAAACTGAGATATAATAAGCAGTTAAATAGGAATATCTTTTAACCAATTGATTAGTCTGATAAGCCATGAATAGTTTAATCCCCTACTTAACCAAACTCAGCGATTCTCGTCTGAGCAAA
>Ga0209599_10000533_pt1 | contig 24045 bp, 8 predicted proteins | sample Shrwel_input2_FT_FD_187534 | JGI IMG/M metagenome (GOLD analysis project Ga0209599, IMG submission 187534) | Subsurface microbial communities from deep shales in Ohio, USA - Utica-3 well 1 S input2 FT (SPAdes) (version 2) ... | reverse complement strand
ATTCTAACGTATCTTGCATATATGTTGGTTGAATAAGTTGTAGTTGGCAATGATGTATTGGCTTGAATGCTAGAAATAATATCTGACCAATTGGCGCCATCGTTGCTATATTGCAGAGTAGCTCCATTTAAATAAGTCCAGTTCCATGTACTAAATGGACCAATAGTGATACTAGTTATGGTTTTTGCAGTTCTAAAATCTGCTTGAATGTAAGGATTGGTGACTGCTTGAGAACCCCATCCTGAATTATTCAATTCTAAATCTGAACCATCGGATAGTAATTGCTGCGTAGGTATACTCGTTCCAGCATACACTCCAGAATAATAGGTAAATGACCAACCAAATGGGTTGTTTTCTGGTGTGAGAGCCGAAGTAGCGCTGATGAAACTGTTGGGAGGTTTGGGTGACACATTGGTGATATTCCATCCATTTATGTTCTGATTGAATGCAGTGGCGTTATAAAACATGCTGTTCATGCTCGTAACAGCCGCCGTGTTCCATGTGCCAATGGGCTGGTTGAATGCACCGGCGTTGTTAAACATTGAGTGCATGTCAGTAACAGCGCTCGTGTTCCATGCACCAATCGGTTTGTTGAATGCATTGGCGTTATAAAACATGTAACGCATGTTTGTAACCGCGCTCGTGTTCCATGCACCAATCGGTTGGTTGAATACACTGCCATATAACGCATAAAACATCTGTCCCATGTTTGTAACAGAGCTCGTGTCCCATGAAGCAATCGGATCATTGAATACTGATTTGTTAAGAAACAAGCTACTCATGTCGGTCATCAGGGTTGTTACGATATTTTTCCATTCAACGGCCACCGACTGTCCGGGTGGGATAAACGGCCCGCTGGTGCCATCGGCATAGCTAGAAATCGCCGCCTTCATGTCTTGTTTCACCACCGCGAACCATTCCACGCCGGTGCCTCGGGGGTTGGCTTGAATGAACAGGGGTGTCGCCGTTGGAACAGATGCGGCACTGCCCGCGTATTTAATGGTTGTGCCATTAGCGTCTTGCACGATGGGAAACCAACCCGGGGTGTTTTGTGCCGTGAGAGCCGATCCATTGCTGAAATTGGTGGGAGGTTTGGTTTCTACCGCTGCGACGTTCCATCCCCTGATGTTTTGGTTGAACGCGATTGCGTTGTAAAACATGTAGTTCATGTTCGCAACCGCCCCCGTATTCCATGTGTCAATCTCTTGGTTGAATGCAGTGGCGTTATAAAACATGTAACTCATGTTTGTAACAGCGCTCGTATTCCATGTGCCAATCGCTGTGTTGAATGCAGTGGCGCTATAAAACATGTAACTCATGTTTGTAACAGCGCTCGTATTCCATGTGCCAATCGCTTGGTTGAAATTAGTGGCATTGACAAACATGTTATCCATGGTTATAACCGCTCCCGTGTTCCATGCACCAATGGGTTGGTTGAATGAATAGGAATTATAAAACATCTGGGCCATGTTCGTAACCGCGCCCGTGTCCCATGAAGCAATCTCACCATTGAATCCTGATTTGCTAATAAACAAGCCACTCATCTCTGTCATGAGGGTTGTGACAATATTTTTCCATTCAACAGCCACCGACTGTCCAGGTGGTTTAAACGGTCCGTCGGTGCCGCTGGCATAGCTGGAAATTGCAGCCTTCATGTCTTGTTTCACCACCGCGAACCATTCCATGCCGGTGCCTCGGGGGTTGGCTTGAACGAACAGGGGTGTCGCCGTTGGAACAGCTGCGGCACTGCCCACGTATTTGATGGTTGTGCCAACCAATGCTATGGAGGAAAACCAATTTGGGGTGTTTTGTGCCGTGAGAACTGTGTTGTTAGGGTTGACGAAGTTGGTGGGAGGTTTGGTTACCACTGAACTGACGTTCCATCCGCTGATATTTTGGTTGAATGCAGTGGCATTGTATTCAGTGGTATGGTAAAACATCATATTCATGTTCGTAACAGCGCCCGTGTTCCATGTGTCAATGGGCTGATTGAATGCAATGGCATCATTAAACATGTGTTCCATGCTCGTAACAGCCGCCGTGTTCCATGACCCAATTGGTTTATTGAATGCGGTAGCAAGGGCAAACGTGCCGCTCATGTTCGTAACAGCCGCCGTGTTCCATGTATCAATCGGTTGGTTGAAAAATGTGTTCTCAATAAACATGCCGCTCATGTCAGTGACAGCCGATGTGTTCCATGCGCCAATGGGCTGGTTGATTACGCTGCGAGAAAACATTTCTCTCATGTTCGTAACAGCGGCCGTGTTCCATGCGCCAATTGGTTGGTTGAACGCGAATGTAAAAGCAAACATTTCGGACATGTTCGTAACAGCGCTCGTGTCCCATGAGCCAATCGGCTCATTGAATCCGTATTTGCCACGAAATAAGTTACCCATATCAATCATGAGGGTCGTCACGATGTTGTTGAACGGCACGGCCACCGACTGTCCGGATGGGATAAACGGCGCACTATTGCCGCTGGCATAGCTGGAAATCGCCGCCGCCATGCCTTGTTTCACCACCGCAAACAATTCTGGGCCGGTGCCTCGGGGGTTGGCTTGAATGAACAGGGGTGCCGATGTTGGAACAGCTGCGGCACTGCCCACGTATTTAATGGTTGTGCCATTGGCGTCCTGTACTACATCCGTGGACAATGGCAATGACAATGCCTGCGTGGCCGACGCTGCGCTTTCGCGGCCGCTTGCATTGGCCAGGGCAACCACTTTCACATCCAATGACCCGGTTATCGGCACTGCGATGGTTGCGCTGCCACCCGATGCTGTTGCGGACGCCAATGCGGGAACCACACTCACGTGCGAAATGGTTCCTACGAAATTCTCGCTCGTGTCATTCGGCCATCCACCCAGCGTCACCGGACCGTTCGCCGACATGATGTAACCTGCGATTGACGCGTTCGTGGCGGTCTGCGTGGTGCCTGCAACCACATCCGTTAGATCCATCCTAAGTGACGTGGATGTCTTGGTGATGGCGAGTACGTAGTCCGTGTTCTGGGCAACGGTTAATGCGGGCGATGCATCCCAATATGGATTATTCCACGAAAAATGGATGTTGTTTGTACTGGAAACCCACACCCCCCAACCTCTTCCATTCACTCCATTCCGCATGTCGCCGATCAGCCCGCGCCATGCATTGTTCTTGCCCGTGGATCGGAACGCAATGCTCATTTCCCAACGGTCAAACCGGTTGATGACGGGTCCAGCGTACGACACGCTGTACAGTTCCGGCGCATCCAGAATGTCATCTATGCTGGTAATGCCTTGGTGATTGGGGTACAATGCAACCTGGTCGGCGCCATACCGAATGATGTAATTGTTGGCATCAAACGACACGGTGAATGTCGTGGGTCTGGGTAAATCATGAAACCCGCTCATGATGGATTGATCGGGACCCCATCCGGTAGAGAATTGAGTCAATAGAACCCGATCGCTCCTAAAATCAATATATAATGGCTTTTTGGTTGTGTCTGATGCTCTTATCAAACTTGCTCCTCCAGTGGATCCAGATATGGTAAAGGTCCATGTTTTTATTGCACCCAGTGTGGGAAAATTGGCCAGGGTTTGACCCATGGCGGATGATGGATACAATGAATACGTTGTGTCCGATGCTTTCAGCGCGCTTACTCGGGTCACTCCCGATTGCACTGTGTACGTCATGTTCGCCGTGTTTCCCGAATACGTGATGCTACCTGATATCGTGGGCGCGGCGTATTGTGCAATCAAGGTCTGCGTGGCCGATGCCGCGCTTTCGCGGCCGCTTGCATTGCCCAGCGCCACAACCACGATGCTCACGTTCTCAGTAAGTACTACTGAGATGGACGCGGTTTGATTACTTGTGTTTACTGAAGTGGTGACGCCGGATGTTATTACGCTACCATCGGATGCCTTTCGCACCTGCACTGCAGTAACTCCGGCAGCCACGGCGTACGTCATGCTCGCCGTGTTCCCCGAATACGTGATGCTGCCCGACAATGTGGGCGCAGCGAATGCGGATACAAATGGATTGTTTTGTGCCGTGAGGACGGAGTTAGCAGTGTTGACGAATTCGGTGGGAGGTTTGGGTGACACATTGGTGATATTCCATCCACTGATGTTTTGGTTAAATGCAGTTGCATCATAAAACATGCTGTTCATGTTCGTAACAGCCGTTGTGTTCCATGTGCCAATGGGCTGGTTGAATGCAGCGGCACCATAAAACATGACACTCATGTCCGTAACAGCCCCCGTGTTCCATGCACCAATGGGTTTGTTGAAATCCCTTGTATAGGTAAACATGTAACTCATGTTCGTAACAGCCGCCGTGTTCCATGTGCCAATGGGCTGGTTGAATGCAGACCCAGTGGCAGCTGTGTGAGCATAAAACATCATTTTCATGGTCGTAACCGATCCCGTGTTCCATGCACCGATGGGTTGATTGAATGCAGCTGCAGTGGAAAACATGTAGCTCATGTCCGTAACAGCGCCCGTGTCCCATGAAGCAATCGGATAATTGAATCCAGATTTGCCACTAAACAAGCTGCTCATGTCGGTCATCAGGGTCGTGACAATATTTCTCCATTCAACAGCCACCGACTGTCCAGGTGGTTTAAATGGCCCGTCGGTGCCGCTGGCATAGCTGGAAATCGCCGCCTTCATGTCTTGTTTCACCACCGCGAACCATTCCACGCCGGTGCCTTGGGGGTTGGCTTGAACGAATAGGGGTGCCGATGTTGGAACAGCTGCGGCACTGCCCACGTATTTAATGGTTGTGCCAACCAATACTATTGGAAACCAAACCGGGGTGTTTTGTGCCGTGAGAGCCGATCCATTGCTGAAATTGGTGGGAGGTTTGGTTACCACTGCACCGACGTTCCATCCACTGATGTTTTGGTTGAATGCAGTGGCACCCATAAACATGTAGTTCATATTGGTAACCGCACCAGTGTTCCATGCACCAATGGGCTGATTGAACGCATATGCAGATGCACTATAAAACATGCCATACATAGTGGTGACGTTTGATGTGTTCCATGCGCCAATCGGTCGGTTGAACGCAGTCGCATTAGCAAACATTTGATACATAGTGGTGACGTTTGATGTGTCCCATGAAGCAATCGGCTCGTTGAATGACGTTTTATTAGCAAACATATCGTTCATGCCCGTCATGAGGGTTGTAACGATGTTGTTGAACGGTACAGCCACCGACTGTCCGGGTGGTTTGAACGGCCCGTCGGTGCCGCTGGCATAGTTGGTAATCGCAGCATTCATGTCTTGTTTCACCACCGCGAACCATTCCACGCCGGTGCCTCGGGGGTTGGCTTGAACGAACAGGGGTGCCGATGTTGGAACAGTTGCGGTACTGCCCACGTATTTAATGGTTGTGCCATTAGCGTCCTGCACGATGGGAAACCAAACCGGGGTGTGTGGTGCCGTGAGAGCCGATCCATAGCTGAAGAGAGTGGGAGGTTTGGTTACCACCGCTGCGACGTTCCATCCACTGATGTCTCGGTTGAATGCGGTGGCACCATAAAACATGAAATTCATGTTCGTAACAGCTACCGTGTTCCATGCACCAATGGGTTGGTTGAATGCAGCGGCATTGTAAAACATGTAACCCATGTCCGTAACAGCCCCCGTGTTCCATGTGCCAATCGCTTGGTTGAATGCAGCGGCACCATAAAACATGTTGGACATATTCGTAACAGCCGCCGTGTTCCATGTATCAATGGGTTGATTGAACGCAGCGGGAGTGTCATTGGTAAACATGTAGCTCATGTTCGTAACAGCCGCCGTATTCCACGAGCCAATCGCTTGGTTGAATGCATAAGCACCATAAAACATGTAGCTCATGTTCGTAACAGCCCCCGTGTTCCATGAACCAATGGGTTGGTTGAATGCAGATGCAGTGTAAAACATGTAGCTCATGTTCGTAACAGCCGCCGTGTCCCATGAAGCAATCGGCGAATTGAATCCTGATCTGTTACTAAACAAGCCACTCATATCGGTCATCAGGGTCGTGACAATATTTCTCCATTCAACGGCCACCGACTGTCCAGGTGGTTTAAACGGTCCGTCGGTGCCGCCGGCATAGCTGGAAATCGCCGTCTTCATGTCTTGTTTCACCACCGCGAACCATTCCACGCCGGTGCCTCGGGGGTTGGCTTGAACGAACATGGGTGTCGCCGTTGGAACAGCTGCGGCACTGCCCACGTATTTAATGGTTGTGCCATTGGCGTCCTGCACGATGGGAAACCAAACCGGAGTGTTTTCTACCGTGAGAGCCGAGTTAGCGGTGTTGACGAAATTACTGGGAGGTTTGGTTACCACTGCACCCACGTTCCATCCACTGATGTTTTGGTTGAATGCGATTGTGTTGTAAAACATGTAATTCATGTTCGTGACCGCTCCCGTGTTCCATGAGCCAATGGGTTGATTGAATGCACTTGCGTTGATAAACATGTCGTCCATTCTCGTAACAGCCGCCGTGTTCCATTCACCAATGGGTTTATTAAACGCACCGGCACCATAAAACATGCCGTTCATGTGCGTAACAGCCGCCGTGTTCCATGAGCCAATGGGTTGATTGAATGCAGTGGCCTGATAAAACATGTAGCTCATGTTCGTAACAGCCCCCGTGTTCCATGAGCCAATGGGTTGATTGAATGCACTGGCATAATAAAACATGTTGCCCATGTCATTGACATTTGAGGTGTTCCATGTGCCAATCGCTTGGTTGAATGCACCGGCATTGTTAAACATTAAATTCATGTTCGTAACAGCGCTCGTGTCCCATGAAGCAATCGGATGATTAAAGCTTGCGTGGCCATTAAACAAGTTACTCATGTCGGTCATGAGGGTCGTCACGATGTTGTTGAACGGCACGGCCACCGACTGTCCAGGTGGTTTAAACGGTCCGTCGGTGCCGCCGGCATAGCTGGAAATCGCCGTCTTCATGTCTTGTTTCACCACCGCGAACCATTCCACGCCGGTGCCTCGGGGGTTGGCTTGAACGAACAGGGGTGTCGCCGTTGGAACAGCTGCGGCACTGCCCACGTATTTAATGGTTGTGCCATTGGCGTCCTGCACTACATCCGTGGACAATTGCACCAACAATGCCTGCGTGGCCGATGCCGCGCTTTCGCGGCCGCTTGCATTGCCTAGTGCCACAACCACGATGCTCACGTTCTCAGTAACTACTACTGAGATGGATGCGGTTTGATTGCTTATGACGCCGGATGCAATGACGGTACCATCGGATGCCTTTCGCACCTGTACTGCAGTAACCCCGGCAGCCACGGTGTACGTCATGCTCGCCGTGTTGCCCGAATACGTGACACCGCCCGACATCGTGGGTGCAGCGAATTGCGCAATCAAGGCCTGCTGGGCCGATGCCGCGCTTTCGTGGCCGTTTTCGTTTCCTTGCGCCACAACCACCAAGTCAAGAGGCGCAACCGTGTTCACAAATGTCACTACAGGAGACGCGCTTCCGTTTGCGACTGCAACATTTGAAACCTTGACGCCTCCGCTGGCAACAATGCCCGCGTTTATTCCGTCGGTTTGTGGGGTCAAGATGTACGTTGTGCCGCCGTACCCGCTTAATGAACCGTTGTATGTGGTAACCGGGTAATCCGAGGTGGCAGTGAATGTGAATACTCCGCTAAATGGTTGACTGTTTGGCGCGCCAAACAATGTTCCAGTGGCATATGTATTCACGCTGAAGCTTTGTCCATTGGATGCCCGGTTTGCATTCAACCAGTACGCCGCAAAATAACTGAACTGGGTCGCAACTTGGTTTGCGCTGTTGTAATTTACATCATAAAACCCTTGATCAGGTTGCCAGTATAAATTGTTGTCCGTGGTGTTCGCCGCAAGCAAAGGAATCAAATCGCGCCAGTTGGATCCACCCGTTTTCAAGTAAAACGCGTTTGGCAAACTCGTGGTATCGGAATGAAACGCACTCAGGTTCGGTTTCAACACGCGCACTGCAGTAACCCCATTGGCAACGCCGCAGGTGAGCGTGGCGCTGCATGCCGTGTAGCTGCCCGCACTTCGTGTCGCCGAATACGCCGTGTTGGACACGGTGGGCGCAGCGTATTGCCCGATAGGAATAAACGCGTCCGAGGCTGCGCTTTCAAGCCCGGACGCATTTGCCAGCGCAATGACCGCAACCGATATCACATTACTCGCAACTTGTGCGGCAGTGTAGTCAATGCTGAATGTCACGCTTCCACCCGACGCGGCCTGCGATGGAATGTATGTTCCACCAGTGTACGGATTCACCACCTTCACTGCAGATACCTGAGACTCCACCGCATATGTGGCATTCAAACGGTACGATCCCGCGCTCAGCGTGTTATATGCCACGCTGGACAGCGTCGGTTTGCTGAACACCACCGCTTCGGCGTTTACGACCACAAATGCGCTCGCACGTCGCCCGTTGCTGGTCTTCGCCCTCAGCCGGAACAAGGGTTGCCCAATTCGTTCAAACCCGTAATTCATGAATGTCCCGAAAGGAATGCCGGAATCGGACAACGCGGAATACGTGCCCGTTCCAACATCATACATCTGCCATTCAATCGCGCTGGCGGTGGCGCTGCTGTACGACACGGCGTACGTGTGCGTGGATCCAGTCCGAGACACGGATTTGGAGCCGCCAACTTCCGACGGCACCGCGTGCTGCGGGTAGTCATTGTACACGTTGGTCAACGTCAATGGCGCGCTTTCCAGCTTTTCCTGGGAACTCAATGCCTTGACAACAACCGCGCCAGCCGGATCCGCTCCCGGAAGGTATTCCAGCGTGTGCACAAATTGGGTTGTCCCCCACACGACGTGCACGGCACCGTCAATCTGCAGGAAGCGGACACCCGGCTCAAAATTGATGCGCAGCACTTGCGAGATTTTGCCGGTTGCGTCGGACCACGTCGTCGCATCATACGGCGTCTGCACCGTGGGAGTGGCATACGTGTATGACGAGAGCGCCAGTTTTGCCACGGTGAACGGCGAATTGTCCGGCACGGATCGGACCGCGGTTTCGTTTGCCGTGATCACGACTGCAGTCGCATTGTTGGCATAGTCCGCAGTGCTGCTGGAATCAATGCTGAACGTGTGCACGCCGCTCACGAGTGAAATCGGATTCAGCGTGTATTCCACTCCGCGGCTGCTGTATTTCACGCTCACTTGGGTGGGATCAAACCGCACAGCAATCACTTGCGTCACTTTGGTGACCGCGTAATTCGCGTCAACCGCAAACGTCAGCGAAGAGGACTGCAGAACCATGTTGGTCAGTTTATTCACCCGGTAATTGATGGAGCCGTCCGCATTCACAAACCCGTTGTGAATGTACAGCGTGTCCACTTGACGAATGGTGTTGCTCAACAGTTGAAACACGTTGGTTGACACCGTCATGTTGCTCTGCAATGACTGCACCTGGCTGGAAATGCTGCCGTTCACCGTGCTCGCCATGGACGACACCGCCGTTTGCAGCTGGGACACCTCGGCAGTGGTTGCCCTGGTTCCGACCGTGCTCACCAGTTGAGACAGATCCGTCTGACTGGCTTTCAACAGCACCGCGTCACTCAGGCTTGCAACGGCCGATAAGCTGGCCCTGCCATTGATGGCATTGGTGAGCGTGGTTGCCAGCGACGCGTTGTTGTTCAATGCATTCGCGATTTCGGCCAGCGTGTCCAGACCGGACACCGTGTCAACCCCCACCACTTGCCCAATGGCCGAATTGACTGCCGCCACATCCGCAAGTGCGGACAAATTGATTCCTGCGTTCAGTGCCGAGTAAGCTGTGGACAGCGCCGTAATGGACGAATGTTGGGACGAAACCACGCCGGATAGGGCGACCGACACCGAGTCCGTTTCGCTTTGGCGCACGGAAATCGCAGTGGACAACAGCGCCGAGTTGGAGGTCTGCAATGACGCAACCGCAGATGACAGCGCAACCGACGAGGATGCTACCCCGCTCGCTCGCGCCGAAACAGCCGCCGAAATCCCAGCAGACAGCACGGCGGAATCGGCGGTTTGCAGCGCGCTTGCCACGCTCGCCAGTGATGCAGACACGGAATTCACGCCGCTCACACGCGCGGACACGCCGGTTGAAACGCCCACCGACACGCTATCCAGCCTGCTTTGGTTAAATGAAATGAATGCCGAGTTTCCGCTGGACACCGATGCCACCCGCCCGGCGCGGTCAGCGGTGGCAGCGGATATTCCCGATGCCAGCGAAGCATCCGCCACGTGCAGCGTGGACGCCACCGCCGACAATGACACCGATATGGACGACACCCCGGTGCTTCGCGCCACAACGTTGGATGCCAGCGACGTGGAGGTCGCGGAAATCATGGAATACAGCGCAGGACCCGCATCCAGCGCAGTGGCGATTTCAAACAGCGTGTCCAGGGTGGAAGGGGCTGCTCCTACCAACGACGTCACCGCCGCCAATACCGCCGCCGATCGGTTTGAAACCTGCGCACTCAGCGCACCTGAAATGTGGGCCGCAGTGGATGCTATTGTGGATGCGCCGGTTGCCACGGCGCTGGACAATGATGAAACGCCGGCGCTCCTTTCGCTGGAGGCAACCGACAGGGCGGATCCCAGTTGAGAAGTGACGCTCTGCAACGAGCTCACCGATTGCGATGCGGCCGAAGCAAGGGATGCGACGTCCGCACTGCGTGAGCTCACATTTGCCGTCAATTCGGATTGATTGGTTTGGATCACGGCCGACAGCGAATTCGCCGTGCTGAGCGCGCCGGCGGACAGCGCCGCCACCGCCGAAATGCGCGCGCTTTGCAGCCCCCCGTTGGATTCTTCAAGGGTCACGGCACCGCTGCTGTAAGGAACCGCGTACCCCTTCAACACAGTGTACGCGCCGTTGTCGGTGAAGTTCACGACGATTTGCGTGCTCAAGCCAGCAGAGTGAGAGAATCGCTGTTTCAAATTGGTGGCACCCTTGGCCAAAAAGGCGCTAATAAACGAGTGTGTTTTCGGCGTTTGTGACGCATTGAAGAATTCGCTCGCCGCCGTTGCAATGGTCGCGTTGGACGCATCCAGCAGGCTCACGCTGTACGTTCCCGTGTCGGCGGATGAAAACAAGGCACCCGTCATGGACGTCACCACGAAGTTGCTCCCCGCGACAAATGCCGGATTGGAAATGGGCACCACGTGGCTGCCGCTTGAGCTTGCCACCGACGCGCCGAACGAGCCAGTGGTGGTGTAAATCGTGGTTTCGGTGGCCGTCGTGGTCTTGAATGTCACCGTCATTGTGACGTTGGCCCCCGACACCGCAGTGACCGTGCCCTTTAAATAATCGGTGGGAGAATAGCTGATCACCACTTTGTCGCCGACGGCAAGCACTCCGCCGCCCGATTTCACAAACGCGACGGAGTCATTCACGTTCACGCTCAGCAAGTTGAACACCGTGCCGGTTGTGGCGTGGGGGGCAGTGCTCGCGGATGCCGTAATTTGCGGCAAAATGGCCACGTTGATGGACTCCGCCGCCGAAACCTGTGCACTGATCGCGCCGGACAGCGCTGCAACGGATGCAACTCGTTGGACCGTTTGACTTTGAAGCGCGCTTGTGAACGCCGCATCCGCCGATTCCAGTACGGGCACCGCGTCAACCATGATGGACGACAAGGATGCCATTGCGCTGCTTCGCGCGCCGCTGGCGCTCATTACCGCAGCGGCAAGCGATGCATCCGTGGTTTCCAGGGACGACACGTGCGTGGACCAGGTCACCGAATTCGCAGACACGTTTGCGCTGCGCGTCAGCACTGCAGCAGAGATGCTCGTTGAAAGCACCGTGTCCGCGGCTTGAAGCAACGACGCCGCCGTGGAAATCGCCGAATTCAGCGACTGCGTTTGTGAGCTCCGGGCGGACGTGGCTTCGCTCATTGCGGTGCTCGTTACCACGTCGGTGGATTGCAGCCCCGAAACCGTAGATAGCAGCAGCGTGGAAACCGACTCCACTTGGCTCACCCGCACGGGAATCGTGCCCGAAAGCGCGCTGGACAGTGACAAATCCACGGACTGCAATGCAGACACTTGCGCGGAAAGGGACGACGACAGCGACGACACCGCCGTGCTGCGCACGCTGGCCATGCTCGCAATGCTTTGAATAATGGCGGACTGCGAGGTTTGCACGGTCACCGCAAACTGCGGGTCGGCCCCAATTGCGGAGGCAATGTCCGCCAACGTCTTCACCGTGGACAGCAGCGAAGTGCCGTTCACCAATTGGATCTTGGACTGCGTGTAGGATTGCGTGGCCAGCGCTTGCGCGTTGTAGCGCGGTTTGTTCACATTGAACCCCCACTCTCCAGACACCGCAACGCTGCCGTCCAGGGCCGCGCTCCCGTTCACTGTCAGCGTGGGCGTGGCACCCAGATTGACCGCCTGCGGGAAATTGATCCCTGCACGGTTGCCGTACGTCAGCACGAATGCGCCGTCTTCATACACCGCACCCACGCTTGCCCCCACCGCACCCAACACGCCGGAACTGTTGTACGATACCCCCCCACCGCCGACAAACTTGGTGCGGATCACGATCGCAGGGTCCGTCACTGAACCGGGCGCGTTTGTGGAGTATCCCAGCTTGATTGCTCCGGTGTTGGCATCAAACGCAGTGCCGGTCCATACAATTGCAGACCCGCCAATCCACGCAACATTTTTAGCGTTCAGCCTCGCCAACAATTCGCTAACCAATGCAGCCCCCGTGCGGTACGTGCCGTCCGTCAACACCACTTCAATCGGCGCAAGGTTCTCGCTCACACCTCCGGCGGACAGTAAATTTCCAGCCGTGGTCAGCACGCGAAACCGCGCGTTCTTATTCTTTTCGGAAACGTTGTGCTCATAATAATCAATCGCGGCGCTGCCGGTGACGTTGGTCGTAATGTTGGCGGCGGCGTGTATCGTGGCATTGGCAACCGTTGCCGCCGAAATCACGGCCGTGGGTATCGTCGTGGTGCCGGTAAATGCCGGGTTGGCCTTCGGCACTTTCAGCGTGTTCAGCGTGCCGTCGGTGGCAATGCGGGCGGCGATTTCCTTGCTGGTCACGCGCGTGGCGTCCACCACTCCGGACAACAAGTCGGACGTGGTCTCGTTCTCAACCACGAGTTCGTCAATGAGGGTGCCGTTGAATGCGTTGTCGCCGATGGATGTCACGCTGGCGGGAATCGTGAGGCGGCCGGTAATTTTTACACCGTTGAATGCGTTGGCCCCGATGATGACCAGGCTCTTGGGCAAGACGAGCTGGCCCTCGGCAAATTCGGTTCGCCCGCTGAATGCGCCGCTCGCGATTTCAACCACGGAAAATGCGTTTTCAAAGGCGCCGTACCCATTGTAAGCCAGCGTGGGCCCAGTGTACAGGGCCGGAACTTCGGGAATTGCCTCCCAACTCAAATTCCCGGCATGGTATTTGGAAGGATTCACGCCCGTGATTTTCAGGGTTCGTTCGCTGCTGGAAACCAAGGCGTAGGCAAAATTGTCATCAAATGCAGACATATTGTTATGGTTTGCCTTATACCATAAAAATATATAAAAATGCATAAATATATTTAATGCGATTCCCTCATCGTGGATTCCATCGTGAGTCAATAAATGCATTAATTGTACAGCACTTGCAGCTCCAGAGCAATGGAGTAGTCGTTGCCGTTCAAATGAATCACGTTGCCGAACTTGTCCAGCAACCGGATGGTCAACTTCTCCAAGCGAACCGGACCCAAGTACTCGCGCATCTTGAATATGAGGTCCCCCGCATTGTCGTTGATGATCGTCAGTTGGCCGCTGCTCACCGTGATCCGCCCTAAAATGTTGAACCCTAAATATGAATCCCCCGTTTGCGCAATGATGCTGTTCGTGATGAAGTTCTTGTTGTAGTCGTCCACGTCCACGTACAGGTAATTCCAAATGGAACTGCCGTACGACGACTCGCTTTCTAAAAATGCGTGATACGTGGTAATCGGCACTTGACTGATCAAATCAATGCGCTCCGTCTGCCACGTGCGACGGTAGGCCAACTGCTTGTACCCCATCATCCACCCCGCCGTTCGGCTGATCGTCTTGATGTTGGCGTTGAAGTACTCCTTTTCGTGCTCGTCCTTGATGCGCTGAATGTCGCAGTCCGTGTAAATGCACCCGTTGGTCAAGTACTTGTTGTACTTGTTTGCGTCGTCAAATATCACCACGTATTCAAAATCGGGGCTCGTCGCACACGTCAGCGTCGTCGGGTTCACGTAGATCATGGACTTGCTGTTGTATGAATTCACCGCAAACTGCAGAAACTCCATGCCGTTGGCCGTGTTTTTAAACAAGTTGTTCATGCACTCCGTGAACTCGTCGCTCAAATAGTTGCCGTCCGGGATCACAATGTCGTTCGTGTACACTTCGGTCGGGCTGTAAGGCGCCACATTCAGCCCCGAAATCATTACCGTAAATCGGTTGCTTTTTGTGGCTTCCGAAAAGGCGTACCACATGTTGGGGATTTGCACCGACGCGATTTTCATGGACACCACGTTGTCCACGGGGTACGGCAGCACCCACGACGCATTCGTGGAACTGGTGGTGTTGTAATTCATGCGGAACAGCGTGTCCATGGACAGCAGGCGCTTAATCACCCGTCGTTCAATGGGGTTCAGGGTACCGGTTGGGAACTTGTAGTTGTAGGTGTTGGTGACTTCGGCGATGTTGCGCTTGGCGTACGTGCTGGACCCGCCGTCATGCACGACCGACTCCCGGTGGAATGCGTCGTAGTTGGTGGGGTGCGTGGAGTAATTCAGAGTCAGGGTGTTGGGATTGCTGTTGCTGTTGTGGTTGATGTTGCCGTGTTTATATTTATTGGAATCGTAATCGTTGTTTTGAGAGATAATGCCTTTATTGTACGGCTTCACCCGAGATGCAATGAAATTCCCGATTTTCTCTCTGCATTGATGAATGAAAAGGGCAGCATCCGGGTGATCGGCTAACGAGCTTGCCAGCCGGTGCGCGCACTCGTCCGCTTCCTCCGCCGAGCAATTGGACGAGTTCAAATTGAACATGTCGAAAATTTCATGCACGGTGTAACTGTCAACGTTGAAATCAATGGCGGACGACATGGTAGTTATAAATACAAGACATTTATAATTGTTTACAATGCACGCACCGCACTCATCCGTCGCTGCACGGCACGCACTCTGAATTTGAATTCACATTCGCATTGCTGCTCCCCGCCGATGACGTGATTGCGCTGTTTATTGCGGGGGTCACGGGAATGTTGGTCCCGTTGTCCGGCACCGCGCACGAATTGGGTTGAAACCGCAACCTCAACTCGTTAATAATCTCGGCCAGCAGCTTGGGGTCAAAGGCACCGTTTTGCGGGAACCCGTAGCGCTGAATGTAGACTTCGTACTCCGGGCGCAGCTTGATTTTGGCAGTGGTAACTCTTTGTTCGTTGAAAATCGTGAAGGTCCTCTTGGTCAGCGTTTCTAAATACTCCCGCAACAGCGTCACGTTGTGCAAAATGGAATTTTCCGCCCTTAGTTTTGTAATTTCCTGCCTTAACACCCCCAACTCCTTGCCGACGTTCACCTCCACCACCAGCAGCGTGGTCAAGGAAAAATTCAAGTAGTTCAGCAAGCGCACGTAGAGAGGATGCGAGTTGGTTCTCAGGGCGTACAGCTTCACGGCCAACCGGTTAAACGTGTCCAAATCAAAGTTGTCAATGAGGTGCTTGAAGTCACCGATACCGAGCTGGCTCATGAACTCGTTCAACTCGCGAAACGGCTGACTGCGCACCAGTCGCGCCAATCCGTCCATCTGTCCGGAAAACACGCTTACCGCCCCGGTCGTGCTGCCGGCATTGGTTGAAAACGCGGTTTTGGTCACCATGATTGATGTATTTCTTGGTTGATTGCTTGATATACCATGACTTTTAATTTAAAATATTAAATATGCGAAAAAATATGCATTTAAACATTTGATTGGGTGAATGCATATTGCTACGCGCACCTACGCACCGACGAATGGCTCATCAAATTCCGAAACAGTTGATTCAAACCAATGAATACGGGGTGCCACCGCATGTTGAAACCTTAGCCCGAGAACGCGCACCGGGATGGGACTACCGGTTTTACACGCACGAAGACATCGTGGCTTATTTCACCGATCTGCAGGAGGATGACCCCGATTGCAAACCCCTGCATGACGCAATATGCGAAGCGCACGGGATTGACAACAACCACGACAATAACAACAACAGCCTCAAGGAAACCGGAACCGGAACCGGAACCGGCACCAACGGCACCATCAAACTCGCAGACTTGTTGCAGCTACACGAAGTGTTCATGTATTATTACTTGTACAAGCACGGCGGCGCGTACATGGACACTGGCGTCGTGTTGCACGAGGACCAAACGCTGGATGCAGTCGTTGAACTGGAACAGCTGGCGGAAGACAACGACGCCCTTGTTGCCATTGAATCCTGTCTTGCCTCCACGCTCTTCACGGGCTTCATGGCGTGCAGCCCCCGGCATCCCGTGCTTCGCAAAGCAATTCAACACATCTGCGGCTACATTGCCGACTTCCGCCAGTGCTGCCGCGACGGAACCAAGTTTGATGTCGCCCAAATCAAAACAAGCACGGTCATGCACACTGCCGCAAAGTCACGCGACAACGGGGTAAAACTCTTCAATGAAATCATTCCGCCCAACGAACGTCGCGCCACCATTTACAACAAGGACCCCGACAATGTGGCGCTGTATCACTATTTCACAGACAAAATTGTGCCCTTGCCGCAGCAGCCCTTGCCGCAGCAGCCCTTGCATTTGCAGGACATCCGCATCGGCATCAGCGCGGCCGTGCCGTCCCACATGTTCAACAACGGCATCCATCAAAACACCCTGTATTTCTACGACGTCCTGAAAAACATTGGCTACACGCCCTACCTCGTCGTCACAAACGCGGATTATGTCAAGTTCAAAAAGAGCCCGCCCGACGGCTGGAACAGCGCGCATTATACCAATGTTGTTAGTTTCTCTCAAATACACAGGATCGGATTTCACGCAGTGGTCACGTTCGGCGTGCAAATCTCTCACATTGCGCTGCAGCAACTGCGCCACGCGGGCGTAAAACTCGTGTCCTACGTGTGCGGCAACGAGTACCTCATCAATTCGGAAGCGATTCTTTACAATCATGGCGAGTCGGGCTCCTTTGAGCAGGACAAAAGCAACCCGCGCACGTCCCTGTTTGACGAGGTGTGGCTCATCCCGCAAATGATGGAGCTGAACGAGTGCTACAAACGCACGCTGTCCCGCTGCGCCAAGGTCATTGAAGCGCCGTTCATCTGGTCGCCCAAAGGCATGGAAACCATCGCCGAAAAGGGCGGGGACACGCTGGACGACTTCATCTACGTGAACGCCAAAAACGCAAAGGAAAAAAATAAACCCAATGACATGACCAAATCTATGACCAAAACCATGACCAAATCCATGGCCATTTTTGACCCCAACATCAGCATCATGAAGTGGTTCCTGCCGTCCTTCGTGCTATGCGAGCGCGCGTACCAACTGGCGCCGCAACTCGTGGACCGCGTCTACATCACAAACGCGTTCCGAGAGAAAATCGGCGACACCCTGAACTCCAAGAAAATAGAAAACACCGTGCGCTACACCGACCTCTTCCTGGACAAGCGCGTGTTTTTTGAAAAGCGCTTCATCACGTTTGAATTCATGAAGACGCACGCCGACGTGGCCGTGTTCCACCAGTGGGGCAACCCGCTCAACTACATTTACCTGGAAATGGCGTGGCTCGGGTACCCCTTCGTGCACAACGCGCACCTGTGCGCCGATCTCGGCTACTACTACGAGGGCTACAACCTGGAACAAGGCGCCGAGGTGCTCTTGCGCGCCATCATGAAGCACGACGCGGTGGCCCGCGAATACCTGCGTGTGAACCGCGAGCGTGTGGACCGCTACCTGCCCACCAATGCGTGCCTGCAACAAAAATATAAAAAAATGTTTGACGATCTGTTTTATGCGCCTTGATCGCAACGTTAAAGTTGTTAAAATTGATTTGGATTTCCTAATGCAAATCAATATCATATCATATCATATCATATCATATCATATCCAAACCATGTACACTGAAATTTTCAACGACACTTACACCATCCAAGTGGGCGCAAACCAGGCCGAGAATGACGCGCTAGTTAAAAAAGCACCCCAGCACGCCATGTGGTTCCATTTGAAGGACTTCCCCAGCGCGCACGCGGTGGTTGTAAACACGGCGAAAGCGGGCGTAATTGATGCCGATGCGATTCGTCGCGCAGCCACGTTAGTGAAGGACCGCGCGGCACCCGGGGTTCGTAGTCTTCAAAATGTCGGCGTCAATTACTTGCCCGCAAAATATGTGCGGCGCACTGAAACCCCGGGCAAAGTCATCATGGCCAAGGCCGCCAAATGTGTTCAGGTCTAACGACGATGTTGCCGACTCTTATTGGAGTGTTTGCGCTTTTTTCTCATTATGCGCCTTGTCTTTTTTCTGCCGCCATCTAATTCACTTAATTGAGGAGCTGAAGCAACAGGCGGAGGCGGTTGTGGAGGCGGTGCAGCTGAAGGAGGAGGCGCCGAAAAAGCGGCAGCCTTTTCAATGATGCGTGAATGCATGTATTGTATAAACTGATCCGTGGTTGGAAAGTGCCCCACGCGTTCCACGTATTGGTCCAACACCTCGGATGATAAATATGCCTTGACGGGAAGTTGTTGTCCTGATTTTCTTGTAATAACATTGCACGTCAAATGCAATATATTCAATTCAGATTCGTGATTTTTGCTTTGAGGAGGAATGTAAGAACCCCCATACACATTATGCAATGGCACAAATTGAGATATGATTCCAAACACGATTTGATCCAATGAACCTAAATTGGAATATGTTTTTATCATTTGTTCCATCTTTGCAACATGAAATAGTGTCAACCATTTCAACAACATGGATTCATCTATGGGTTTGAACGAATATCCCCCGCATTCTTCATGTAACTGACGCATTTTTCGTTCATATCCGTCTGTTGCATTAACTTCGGTCTGCATTTGGGCGATTGCGTCGGGAGTTATTTTTCCTTCGTGAATCAACCCATCTGCCCATAGTTTTAATATGCGGGATTGATATTCATTTATTTTTATTTTAACAAATTCAAAAATGTTTATTTGCCCTGAATACAATGGACGTTCCGACGGGTGGATCCATTCCCGTTGTTTTTCACATTCACTACGATGGGTTGAACCACCGCTAACGTATCCTCCCGGATTATAATTACGTTCTGTGTTGCACAATCTTTCTAAAAATGCATTTATAAATTCTACACTCAATTCAAACTGATTCAGGACATATTGCACATCGTGAAATACATTCATTGATGTGCCATTTACTTTTTTTGAAATGTGCGTTAATACATCATTCACTAATACACCTAGAGCTCGCCTATTTGGATCATTTCCATTTCCTCCATCCACGAATCCAACCCGATAAATAATGTTGCGACGCATATTTACAACATCTTGCGGGCTAAATGTTTCTGGATGACCCTCAATGAATGACACCAATTCATTTTCTAGTTTACTTGCACCACTGGCCATGTGATTAATTTACATATATTCTAATGGTTTATTTTATCCATTTTCTCTCGTTTTACCAACTTGAATTTGCCAAACATGTCAACGGATGGTGCACCAACGGGTTGGTTGCCTCCTTCTAAAAACATGTTTATGTGTTTCTTGGATTTCAAATTAGAGAGAAATTCAAGCAAATAATACAACAAACACAATCAACGCAATCAATACAACAATTTTAATCCATCCGGATTAGTATTTCAATTTTATACACATTAAATCCGAACCCAATGATCCAATGTATAAGGAGTGGTTCGGGGCAAAGGCGCTAAGTGCAACGCTAAGTGCAACGCTAAGTGCAACGCTAAGTGCAACGCTAAGTGCAACGACTGCGCTGCGATGTGCCTTGTGAACTACGTTCCCTGATAATAATAATCGGCAATGACCGTCTTGGCCTTGACGTATCGGCTCATTCTTGCGGCGCATACGCCTTCCGCCAACGCCGCGCTGGCAATCGTGGGCCATGAGCTCAGCAGCTGGTGCGTGGTCGCCTCCCTCTTTTCCACCTTTTTGCCAGTGGTTGATGTGCAGATTGGGTTATTAGTCACTGCATTTGTCATGGCATAATAATCATCACGCAATGACACGCCATAGTAGCCCTCGTTGCTTCCCTGTTCGGACCACACGGTCGCTTTCAGCGCATGCGGCGATGCATTCAAATACGCCTTCAAATCCTTCATGTCCGTCTCGGTCAGTTCAAGCCCAACCGACTGTTTCCACTTCTGGTACTCTTTTAATAAAACCGAGTTCAGAATCTTGCCGCAATCCGAAAATTGGCACCGTTCAAACAAAAACGTCTCCACATTCGGGCTCAACGAAAGCGATGATACATCCGCTGAATTGGACACCAACATCTTCTTGTATTCCACCGTTTTCAGTTTCACGCCAAGGTAGCCGTGCACCCCGCGAATGCGCTTGGCCTTGAACCGCACGTCCAAATAGTTCTTCAGCGCGTGGAACGTCTCTTTTGTCGGCTTGGTTTGACACCACAGACGGAACCGTCCCTCCATGCTGACCGACGACTCCTCCACATCGGGGCGCACAATGCACGCCACTTTGATGAATTCGTTGAACTTCTGCGTCAGCTCGTCCTCCGGCAGCAGCACGTTCTGATACACCGATTGGTGGCCCGCCGCAACCACCTCCAGCTCCTGCCTCTGTTTGGCCACGAGTTCCCGCAACTCGTTCAGTTCCAGGGCCTGTTTTGCCAATGTTTTTTGCAGTTCACGGTTCTCGGCTTCCAGCACCTCGTTGCGCTGCATCAACCGGTTGAAATTGTCAATGCTGTACGTGCGCGAATGAATGATGTCGGCGATGTGTTTCTTCAACCGCTCAATCGTGAAATTCGTGCTGTCGTATGCAATGATTTCGGTCTTGTTTTTGCCGCCCACTTCAATGCTGCGGATGTGGCGCTTAATCTTCGGATACGTCTTGATCAGGTTCTCTATCTCCACCTTATTTTGCACCCGGAAGGCGGCAACCAGCACGAAATTTTGGTATTTCTTGCGGTGGTCCATTACGCGCGTGGAGAGATCATTCGTGTGGCCGAATTTGATCAGCTTCTCGTTTTCGGCGTTCGTGTTGTCAATGGTGCCAAAGTAGATGCACTCCGTGTTCAACTGGAACTGCCCGATGATCGCCTGCTCTACGGCGCGCTGCTTCTCCTTCTTCGTGGATTGGATGACGGAGTCCTTTTCTTGGATTACTGCGTTTTTCTGTTCCAATTGCTGTTTCAATTCATCCGTCTCTTCATCCACGACCTGATGCAAAACTTCCTCCATCTTCATGTAATACTCATGGATTTCTGATGCCTTTTTGGTTTGGGCCTTGAGACACAACGACTTGAAACAACGAACGGTAAGCATGATGATTTGCTTGTTATGACCGCCATGACTTTTGAGAGTTTCTTGAGGATCAACATTTTTGTAATCCACGTCAATTTTGAAATATTTTTCAATCATTCTTATGGCGTTGTATTTTTGTTGAAATCCTAACCAGTTCCATACGTTGTCCAAATCAACAACGAAATCCATATTTTTGTCATAATTCAAGTAGCAATAAAAGCTACTCACAAACAACTGTTGCTCAAATCCAGTGAAAGATTCCTGAATTTTTGTCAATAGCCGTCCGTTGTATTCTTGCGACAGTCTGGTGATGGGGTTTTTCTCAATCAGATCAACGATGTTCAGCTCCTGTTGTTGTTGTTGTGTTGCGGGTTCCATGGTGATGGGTTTATACTATTCATAAGCGGACTCTGTTTAAGTTGTTTTGTGCGTTATGTTTTTATAAACGTGATGCATAATTTGTAAAAGCAAATGTTTATGCGGAGTATGAAATGCGCTTTTATATTTTGAAAACGGGGTTTATGAAATCTTGCTCCGCCGAACGGAGGAGCAAGATCATAATAACTTGTTCAAAGTGAAAATCTTGCTTCACCCAAATGTGAAGCAAGATTGCAAAAGCGCTCCACCCAAATGTGAAGCGCTTTTGCGCAACATGCGAATCTTGCTCCCGCAGTTGCGGGAGCAAGATTGTAACTGATTCAACGTGCAAATTTTGCACTTTTCACCATTTGCTCTTTTTTACGTTGATTTTGGGCCCTTTTTTACCCGAGTTTTTGGGGTCGTATGACTCCTCTTCATCATCCGAGTGCAGATCTTTGGAGATTTCCCAGAATTCTTTAGAGCCCAGCTTGAACGGGCCGTGCTGTTGCGCCTTGTACCAGAAGATTTGCTCGTGCAGTTTGTTGGATTTCGCATTGTTATTGATCACCAAGCACTCAAAATTCTCGGTGCACTGGTCCATCACCTGACAAAAGCTCTCAAACGTGGGGAACATGCCCGCGTAATTCTCCCAGATGCGTTTGCGGTTGGCGATGTAGGGCTCGCGCAGGATAAACACGTAATCAATGTTCGTGCGCAAATTGGGCGGAATACCAAGAGGATATTGCATTGTGATGACTAACATGATCTTCCAATGTCTCCCGTTCATAAAAAGTAACCGCATCATGACGTCCTTGGTCCATTTGTTGTCATACAAGCAGTCGTCCAGCACGACGAAGGTGCGGGGGTCAATGTTGGATCGTTTATACGTTTCCACTTCTTTTTTCACTTGTTTGAGGACGGCCTTTTGGCGCTTGAGGATGTTTTCTATAATGGCGGTGTTGTAAGCGTCGTGGATGAAGAGTTTGGGGACGTGGGCGGCGAAGAAGCCGTTGCCGGCTTCGGTGCCGGAGATGACGGTGCCGATGGGGATGTCCTGGTGGTGAAACATGAGGTCCTGGACGAGGAAACTTTTGCCGGTGTCACGGCGGCCGATGAGGACGATGACGGGGCCCTTGTTTTCGTCGGGCCTAAAGCTGATGGAGCGCATGTCAAACTTGGAGAGTTCCAGATTCATTGTGCCAAAATCGGGGGGTACAAGTGCAATACAATACAATTAAATAATATTACAATTATTTAAACGCGACAGCGATGGCTGCAACAAAACAGGATTGGTTAAAAAGGTTTTACTATGTGTTGCTGTATGCGTGGTATGCGTTGTACGCGGTGGCGCTGCTGGGGATTGCGACAGTTGCGCCGGCGTATTTAGACACCATAAACATGGTATTGAAGTATTTCATCATTGCGTTTTTGCTGGTGCGGTTCAATCCGTGGGTTAATCATGAAATGACGGCGTTTGACCGCACGATTGTGTTCAGCGCTGCGTTCTTTTTGCTGGCGTCCACTGCGATTGCCACGTTGATCACAAATGCATTGAATGTGCACTAATATTAAGCAAATTATATTTTATTTATATCATGAAAAGTGTATAGTAACCAATGAGCAGTCCCAAAACGTTGGATGAACTGGAACAAGCGCTGGTGAAGCAAGCGGTTGAAACCATTGAGGCCAAGATCGGCGCTAAAAAAACGAGCGACCCCAAGGTCAAGGACATGATTGCAATCGTGGAGCGCTTCATCAAGAAGCACGCGCTGGTGTGTTACGGCGGCACGGCCATCAACAACATTCTGCCGGAAGAGGCCCAATTTTACGACAAAAAAACGGAGATTCCGGACTACGATTTTTATTCGCCGAGTGCGTTGGAGCACGCCAAGGATTTGGCCGACGAGTTTTACGAGAACGGGTATTCGGAGGTGGAGGCCAAGTCGGGCATGCACCACGGCACGTACAAGGTGTTTGTGAATTTCGTGGGCATTGCGGACATCACGCAGCTGGACCCCACGCTGTTCAAAAACATTCGGGCGGATGCGATCAAGGTGGACGGCATCCTGTACGCGCCGCCGAACCTTTTGCGCATGGGCATGTATTTGGAGCTCTCGCGCCCCGAGGGCGACGTGTCGCGCTGGGAAAAGGTGAGCAAGCGGCTGGCTTTGCTGAACAAGCACCACCCGTTGAAGGCGGCGG
>Ga0209599_10000532_pt1 | contig 24055 bp, 24 predicted proteins | sample Shrwel_input2_FT_FD_187534 | JGI IMG/M metagenome (GOLD analysis project Ga0209599, IMG submission 187534) | Subsurface microbial communities from deep shales in Ohio, USA - Utica-3 well 1 S input2 FT (SPAdes) (version 2) ... | reverse complement strand
CAATGCTTTGTATAACCCGGACAAAGCTCTTTCCGGGCTCAAGAAGAACCATATTAAAAATACGGGGGATATTAATACCCACAGCGGCCACACCGTAAGTCGCCACAATAATCTTGTTGTCAGCAGTCTTAATTTCGTCATATGATTCTTTTCTATCTTTCGTTTTTACAGCACCTGATACAAATGCTACATCTGGCTTCTCGCCTAAGACAGAAAATAAATCACTTAGGTGTGTTTGTAGGAAATGTCCGCTTTCAATCCTATCTACAAGCACCAATGTATTTCCTGTTTCGGAAATTCCTTTAATTAAATTCGCAAGGTATGTCATTCTTTCAGTATTGGTTACAAGGTATTTTAGCTCCTCTGCATACCCACCAAATTCTTTCCACTCAGCAGTCTGAATAATGTTTACGTGACATCCACTAAGCACTCCTGCTTCCTGCAATTCATGAGCTTTAACACGGTGAACAACTTCTCCTAGACTTGCACGAATGCTCTGAAATTCGTGATCTGCTTTAGGTACTGTACCGGTTAATCCCCAACGTATTGGAGCATTGGCTAAGTTACGTGTTAACAAGTTTTTCAACACTTCTGCCTTGGCCATGTGTACTTCGTCGACCATAACAGTTTGAACACCTTCTAATAATTCTGCCAATGTTAGGAGTTCTTCTTCACCAATATTTTTGGAATTTTTATCCAAAATATTCAGACTTTGCCAGGTGCAGATTGTATGTGTTTTGTCTAAGTTTTTTCTGTCGCCGTAGTATACACCAACGTCTAATCCAACGTTAATAAAGTCTTCTTCGGTTTGTTCAACAAGACTTTTGTTGGGAACAATGGTTACGGTTCGACCGTATTTTTCACAAATTTTCGCCAATGTCGCAGTGGTAATTGTCTTGCCAAAACCTGTGGCAATTTCTTGAATGCACTGAGGATTTTCTAAAAACTTGTTGATAACTTCAACTTGATCTTCGCGAAGTCTGATAGGTTCTCCGGCAAATCGATGCCCAGCTGGCCAGCAGTTTTCACCCCAAAAATCCTCAGAAATTTTATCAAATTGTAAGTTGGTCGGATTTCGTAGATCTTCAACTTCTATGTAGTAATTCTTGCTTTCAAGATATTCTAACACCTGCGGAAGCATTGACAAATATGTTGTGCCACCTAAACCAAAGAAACTAATCGCGCCGTCCCAACGACCTAATTTATAGGCCGGTCTGAATCGTGCAGTTGGGTCTTCATACTTAAATTTCTTGACCAATGCTTTACGTGCATCAAGATCTAGATTTTCAATCTTAATGTTAACCTCGTCTTTAATTATAATTTTACATGAAGGCAAACGTCATTTCCCTTTGTTGTTTTTTCTTGGAATAAAATACCAAATTTTCGTGTTTTCCCACAAAATCTCTCATGGTATAATGTACATTACTGAACCCTAGATTGATGATGCCGTTAAACTTAATCTTAGATTTTAACACAGGCTTAGGCAATTTGCTACTGACAAATACAATTTTTGTATCCTCTGTGATAGGAGAATTTAATTCGTTATCTTTGACAAATTTATTGAAAATTTCGGAAGGACCAGATGGTAGTCTGAACATAACGCTCATTTCATTATTCTTAATACCTATGCCAGATAAAAATTCGTAAGCAGTACAAGTTGTATCAAGCTCACTACCACCTGGAATTACAACAAGACATGGACCCATATGTTTGACAAAATTTTCTAGGCACGAAATTTCATGAATTTCGCTGTCAATGTGGAAACTTTCACCAAGATCAGTTTTTAAGAAAGCCCTTGTAACAGAATCAACTTCGTCACTTTCTAAAAAGTTAGAAATTGTTTCATCCCATGTAGAGATACCTCGCCTACGTGCTTCGAACATCGAATGTAAAATATCTGTAGTTGTTAATTCTGGCATATTTGCCGCAGAATTGACAATTTTTGGTACCATATTTTCAATGACCAACATAGGGATGTATTTTTCCATGTTGGCATGTATATTTGTTGTCTGTTGGAACAACTCAGCAAGGTCGGCATCCATTTCAAATTCTGATAGATCAAATAATTCCATAAGAAGTTGTAGTGCATTTTCGGAAAGTGCAAAATTCCATGCTTTTTCTTCCTTGTTCCATTGTGCAAACCCAATGTCATCCTTACTCTTCCGAATTTTATCAACCGTTGCATCATTATAAGGAAATGTTGCGGTGATTATTTTTGTGTATACCGGATGTGAGATGATAGACATCTTCTTGGCATTACTAATTTTTCGAATAGGAAGTCTAAAAACAGGATTTTTTAGAAAAGTTGAAACATCTTGCTTAACAAACCCCGATAGCATAGCGGCATGCCTCTGCAATGTCTTAATTGCCAGAGAACTTTGCTTTTCAGTGAAGCCTGACCCTTGTGTAATTTGGTCGTAGAAGCTATGGACCAACTTTTGATCCCATGCGTTCATGGCAATGTTAGAATAAGTTAACGAAATAACAAGATCTTCGATGTTCATAGCTTATTATACACTTAAAGTGAAATATCATCAAGTCCTGCGACTCTTAATTTTATAATATTTGTGAGTTGCCACTGTTTTTGGTCAAGTGCCTTGATAATTCCAAGCCACTGATTGCGTAGCATAGCAAACTCATTGATAATTTTTTCCATATCAACTACATCTGCTTCACCTTCGACATATTTTTCACAGTCTCGGCTACTTAATGCACGTTGATAGTTTTCTAAGTACTTGCGGAAGGCCTTAGAACGAATTCGTCTCAATTCAATGTTGAGATATTCTAGTATAGCTTCCATCTCCTGAAGCTGATTAAATCGGTGTTCAACAATACCTGGCAAAGAGGCAGAGGCCTTCTCCACGTTTCCGTGGATCTTGACCTCTTTCCTTGCATCTTCTAGTTCGTTGTAGAAATGATCTAAACAACTTGGGAGGTGTGCTATGTCTTTAGAGACTTTAGCATACCAAGTCATTAATCAATCCTCGTCTTCGTCGTAAGACCAATCGTCTTCGTCAAATTCGTCTTCTTCAACATCGTCGCCTGCTACTAATTCAATAGCATCGTCCAAATGTGAGTCGTATCCAACTAGTCCTTTAAGAACACTAAGTTCTACATCTTTGCCAACTAGGAAGTCAACAAAATGATTTGCCGCAGTTTCTTTATTTTTGTCAGAAATGTATTCTTTAAACACATCCCATACTTCAATAATTAGATCTTCTTCCATTATGCTTCCTCGCTATCTTCTGTTACTACTGGAGTTTCAGTTTTCTCGCCATTCTTGGAAATATCTTCCATCATGATTGTCAAACCTTCTTTTTCATTCTTTTCCCATGCCTTGCGGAATTGCTTGATAACTTCACCATCAGTTGTTGTGTACACAAGACTGTTGCCTTCTTTCTTCAACATACCTTTAGCTTCGAACAAATCAACCAAACCACTGTGCGGGCTCATACCAGTTGAATATGGGATCTCAACTTGCACGGACTCAAACGGTTTTGCATAACGAGTTTTCATAATCTTACAAGCGGAACGGATACCGTTAACTGTTGTAGTCTTATTACCATCTGCGTCTGTCTTCAACTTCAACTTACGCATAGCAACTACAATAGATGATGCATAAATGAAGCCTTGTCCGCCGCTGATCTTGTCATCAGGGTCAAACATATCCTGGCTGGCGTATGTGTGATTTGTACAAACCATACCAACGTTCCAAGAGCCAAACATGTTAACACAATTACGAACAAGCGATGTAAGTGCTTTAGGCTTACGGCCCATATCACCTTTCATTTCACCTGCTTCGAACTGATTAACGTCAGTTGGAGTCAACAACATACCCAAAGAGTCAATTACAAACAACACCTTAGGACGCGATTCCTCTGGCATAACTTTGTACTCTTTCATGAATTCACTAATGGTTTTAGCCACATCGTCAATCATAGCCATGTTGAGTTTTAGAAGTTTATCATCACTTGTATCTACACCTAGATCAAGTAACCACTTCTCATCAAGAGCGTTTTCGGAGTCAACTAAGATAACATAGATGCCTTGTTCCTGTGCTGCCTTAATAATGTTTCCAGAGCAGATATACGATTTACCTGCACCGGATTCACCGGCAAACACAGTTACCTTACCAAGCGGAACTCCTTTGTAGAAGTCACCGCTGATAAGATAATTCAAAGCATAGTTACCTGTTGAAATCCAATCTGTAGGATCGTTAAATCCAATACCTAAGCCGTCGATAGACTTGGTGATAGATTTACGAAACTTTGAAATATCAAAGGATTTTGCCATGCTAGTCCCCTAATTATTGCTTTTGACGATTGCGAATCATCGCAATGATATCGGCTGCACGTGAACCTGCATCACCAGTTGCTGGAGCAGATTGCTCTGCCGCAACAGCTTTAGCGGGTGTTGCTGCCGCAGTTTCAAAAGGGACGTCATCTTCATCTACAGGAGTAGATGCCACTGGTGCTGGGCGAGCTACTGGTGCGGCTGCTGGAGCAGAACCGCCTTCGCTATTACCTTTACCAGCATAGCCTGCTGGCTTGAAGTATTGACCCCAACGGTCCATGTCAAATGCTTCACCGTCTACTGACGCTTCAAACATTTCTTTCATAACCTTGAGTTCAACTTCTGTTGGCTTCTTAGGCAAGAAGCTCTTTAGGTCGTGAAGACCATATTGTGCAATAGCCGCATTTTCTGCTTCGCTCAAAGCACGTTCACGACGAGCCCAAGTAGAAGTAGAATAGTCAGCGTAGCCGCCTTTAGTTGTTTTAGCAATCTTGAAATCCAAGCCACGGACATAGTCTGTTGGCAATTCTTCAATTTCACTATCCATTAACGCATTCTTAACAATGTTAAAAATCTGCGAACCGATGATGAATCGGCGGATTGGGTTTTCAGGAGTTTTATCTTCCTGTAGTTTGCTTTCGCCTACAAAACCTTGGAAGATGTAGCTTTTCTTCTTCCAGTACTTACGACCCATATCTTCCAAAGATTTGTCTTTGAACCAAGGACGTACTTCAGTAAGAATAGGACATGTTTCGCCCCACATCTCCATACAAGGGACTTGCACAGTCACTGGCTTGGAATTGGTTTCACCTTTGACACCGGCAAAAGGCAATTTGATCATTGCTCTTTCAATCCAGAAAAAAGTGTTGTTTGGATCTGCGTCTGGAAGGAAGCGAACTGTTGTAGTCGAACCTTCTGGCATATTCCAGTGAGGGTAAATTGCATTATCACCACCACCGGATTGCCCGGAGTTTTGCTGTGAAGATGCTTGTAGTTTTGCGCGAATTTCTGCTAACGTTGCCATAATGATTTCCTTAATAAATGTTATATTATGCCTCTTCTTTAAAGCCCACTGACTAAAAAGAAAAACTGTGCATGTGTTTAGTATGCACAGTTTTATTTATTAAAGCAACCTAAATGGCGCTTGAAATATGGTTTATTTTGCCAATTATTTTTTGTAGTTTGCCAATCTCATAATGGCTTCAAATGCGGATTCTTCTGATTTTAATTTACCAGTTCTTTCCAAATCTTTTAATAAGTCAATACGATCGCGGTAGCCTTTGATACCAGGTTTGATATCGTGTGCTGCCATACGTTGCTGTACAGTTGGATTGTCTGCGTGTTTCATTGTGGTGTCATACTGGTGACTATGTTGAGGATTCTTTTCCTCGCCTGCCATAATGTTACTTGGTGGAACACCTGTGTCGCCGCCCATAGATTCAACTTTTTGTTTAACGTTGCCTAGTAATTCTTTTAGTCTTGCTAGTCCATCGTCACCGTGACCATTTGCCACATGACCGTGTTTCTGGTGCCACTCTTGTGTTAGTTTATCAATAAACTTGCCAGCCATTTCTTCTGCAAATGCACCGGCTTTGTCACCAAACTTTTCTGCAATTTGTTTCTTGCAATCTAGTGCAATGCCTTCGCCGCCGCGGAATGGGCCAACATCTGGATTGTCTGCGTTATAAAAACTTTTAACAATTTTAGCAACTTCTTTAATAACACCTTCACGAGACATTACAGGCTCCATACCTTTATCTTCTTCGTTTTCAGCAGTTGGTTGTTCTGCGCCTGGTTCAACAGGTGGTGCTTCTGGAGCGGCAGGTTCTTCTGGTGGTGCCATATCTCCGCTCATTCCTAATGCTACTGTTAGTTCAGGATAGTTCTCATCTGCCCATAACTTAAACACTTCCATTGGATCTGTTTCTGGGTCTACTTCTGCTGCTGCCTTAAATTTATCTTCTAGATCGCGATCATCTAAACCAAAGTTGTTGAAAAATTGCCATGCTGTTTGACCGTCAGGACCTAATTTTAATTCTGCTGTATCTGCGATTGCTTGTTTCAATCCTTCAATTTCGTCATCGGCTAATTTGCCTTGTTCAACTGCTTCTGCCCAGTTTTCAAATGAGTCAAATGCGCTTTCTTTAACGTTATCTTCGTGATCACATTCGCACTTACTTTCATACATTCCGCACTCATTACATTTCTCTTCATCGGCTTCGCTAACATAGTCTTCTAAATCAACCTTGTTAGTTTCACTCATGATTCTGTGCAATAATGGGAAGTATCCTGATAATTCTTCTTGGAAACTAGTTTGTGTAAATGCTTGTTTGTACTGTTCCATAGTAACAGCATCTAGTTCCATAATATCGTCACCAGCGGTAGGTTGCCCATTCATTTCTGCAACCCACGATTCGTAGTGGTGACATTTACCTAATGCGTCTACTCTTGCTTTTAATTCTTGTAATCGGCCTATGGCTCGTTCTGTAATACCTGTTGCGTCATCGTGCAGAGTAGAGCTGTGAATTTTACGCTGGAATTCTTGTAGTTGAGCAATTTGTTCACTCATTGTGATAATTGCCTTGCCTGCTGCATCATGTGGAACGCCACCGTGATCAACGTGTTGTGCCATAGCGAATGCGCCCGCTGGGTGAATGAATGGATACTTAAACCTTTCACCATCTGCGTTCTGAATAAAGATTGCCTTGATGTTTTTCTTTTGGCTACGTGCGCCTGGATACATTTCGTCAACTGCGGAATTGTGACGAACGATAACTTCTGTACGTCCCTTAACTGCGCGACTTGTTTTTTTGGTACTTTTGTTGTTCCAACGAGATTCGTTCATTTGTGTCATATCGGGTTCTTCCTTAGGGCCTTGTGTAGTAGCAAGATGTTGGAAATCATTCTTGTCTAGATTTGTCTTAGCGATGTCGCGAGTATCAAATCTTAATAATCTTCGCATAGCAAAAAATCTCATTTCTTTTAAAAAACTGTACCAGCTCTTTTTTGCAGGGTCGTCTTGATTTTCTGTAATACCTTGACTGTAGTAAACTTTTAAACTTCCAAGATCGTTTAAACTGATGCTAACACGACCTAAGTTATTACCTTCTGCTACGAAGTCAAAGTCAAAGAAACGAGCATTTGCTGGATCAATGGTAACTGCACCTGTTTCGTCGCCCATTTCTAAATTTTGGAAACGGCTGCGAACTTTGTCGAACAGGTCTTGGGAGATTATTTGAATTGCTTTCATAATGCTTATTTAGTTAAAACGAGCTGACATATACAGGCATTGGCATTACCCATTCATCTTCGCGTTCTTCACGCATTTTATCGTAAATTGCTGGATCCCAGTCTTGCAACACCATTGCCATACGTACAGCTAACAATAGCGCACTAACTAAGTCGTCGTGTTGCCCTGTTTTTGCTTCAAAACTTAATCCTTTAGCAATGTAGGTTTTTAACTCTGAAATTACTGCTTTAGAGTTAAGTTTCATTCTATTACTTTCTAATAGATGTTTTAATTTAGCACATACAGCAATCTTACTTGTTGCTGTTGTATAGAATCCCTTACGATAGCGGCGTACATGCCCTTTCTTAATTGGCTCACTTAGGAATAATCCAGGTATACTTTCTTCGCCCATTTCGCTAATTGAAACTAATGCAGCCTCACCTACGGAGTTATTTTCTACACTATAATACAGACTAAGCGTTGCACCCTTCTTAGTACATTCGTCGTTTATGTGCTGGCAAATGTCTCTCAGGATACGTGCTTGTCCTTGTATAGGTGTTAAATTATGATGCCATTCTCCTACTTGTTCAAAGCTAGGTAGTTCTATAATTTGTATACCAGCAGGGTCACCACCTGTTCCCAAGGATGGGTCAAGCGCAACCAGATATGTATGCCTAGGATTAATTTTCTTGTACCAGCGGCATTGTCCCATTTTCATAATAGGCTCAATTCCTCCCATATCAGCAAGTTTAATACTATTGATCAACGTTTCATCAAAGATAATGAATTCACATTCGTGTTCTCGTCGGAAACGTTCATCACCTACACGGGATCTTTCTTCCCCTGCCCACTTATCATCGCGATCTGGATGTTGATTCCAGATTGCCATATATGGTGCAAATCCATTCTTACCAACTACAGTTGTATTACCAAATTCGTCAAGACGTTTGTTTGCTTCTCGCCAAATTAATGAGAACTGATCTTCGTCACTGTTAGGAGTACTTGTGATAATTGCTTTACCACCAGTTGCTAGTGTAGGCGAAATAGAAGTCCAGAACTCTGTAGCAATGTTAGGTTCAACGTATGCAAACTCGTCGCAGTATAGTAGCGATACAGACATACCTCGACCAGTTGTTTCGGTTGTTGTTTGTGCAACAATACGTGATCCGTTGTCAAATTCAATTGACTGTTTGTTGTAACTTGTAACACCGGCACGAATCCAGTCTGGACAGGTTTCGTATGCATAACGTAGACGTTGCATAATTTCCTGAGCACCTGTATATTTGTGCGCCGAGATAAGAATTGTGCTATCGGGTACGAACATACCGTACCATAGCAAATAGCCTACGGCTGTTGTGGTCTTTCCCATCTGGCGCCCAAGCATGTTAACGCTAAAGCGGTGATCGTTGTAACTTTTTAATAAATCACGTTGGTATTCAAATGCTTGATATTGAATTTTACCCTTAGTAGGATGTTGGATGAAGAAGTAATTATCAAGGAAGAATGCAGGACCGGTTACAGGATCTTGGCATTTTATTAAGTTCGCAATATCCTCCTCAGTGAATTTCTGAGTAGTATGTGCAGTCTTGATTAACTTACCTTCTAACGATTTATTATTTGCCATATCTTTATTTAATGAAAAAAATAGCACCCGGAGGTGCTATTTTGGTTTTAGTAAGTGTTATTACTTGCTTAGGCCAGATAGTTTTAAAATATCTTCCATGCTTTCGTTTGCCTTCTCTGGCTTTTTACCAGTTTGTGGCACACCTGCTTTCTTTTGCAAGTCTTTGATCATTTCTTCGTCATCGCCGTGACCAACTTTGTCTAGGACTTTTTTACCAAATGCTTTGGCTTTGTCCATGATACCTTCGTCTGTTTCTTCCTCTTCTGCTTCTCCAATGAAAGACTTGTACTCTTTCATTAAGTTTTCAAATGTAGCAGTAGGCATGTTTCGTTGACGTTCTTGCCCAGAACTGGTGTTGCCAGATCCTGGCTGATTTTCTTGATGAGCAAACTCGTTAGCACTGAATGGCTCTTTTGGTTCTGCATCTGCAGGACTATTATCGTATTGTCCTTCGTCTGCTTCTTCCTCGTCGTCTTCTGGCTCACCATCTTCACCGTCATTACCAAACTCTGGTTCTGCACCGGCTTCATCGTCTCCACCTTGGAACGCACCAAGCTCACCGTCTTCATCACCTGCTGGTTCTGGATTTAGTTTATCTAAAACAGAACGCATTTTGTCGCCTGGAGATTGCATTGGTTCATCCATTCCACCGATATCGCCAATTGGTTCTGCTGTAAGAGCAGCTGGTGGCATATCGATTGCAATAGCTTCTGGCTCAGCAGCTTGTTGTACACCTGCTAATTGCATAATGTCACGTAGCATGCCTGTTAGTTCAGAGCCGCTATCAGCTGTCATGTTGATAGAAGCTGGAGTATGTTGGCCGCCCATTCCTGGCATTGGCATCATTCCACATTCTTCAATGTTAGTGCTTTCTTTTACAATGTTTGGGTTACCAGCATCTAGCTCAGCTAAACGCTTCATTACGTCGATCATTTGCATATTATTTCCTTAGGTCCTGTGCCTGAAACTTTAAAAGACTTTCTTGTTTGTCTGTTGAATCAGTGTTGAATTTGGCGGCAGCTTCCATAGGAATTTCTTCTCCGCGTGCCTTGCGTTGTAGTTTTAGAATATCATTCAGTTCTTTTACAAATCCGCTGTTATACTTGTCACCATAAAAGTCTTCAAATTGTGCATTTGGAGATTCTTTATAGTCGGGATCTTGTAACAAAGCGCCTTCGCGTTTTGGAGTTTCTTCTTGGTAACCTTCGCTTGGTTCACCTGGTTTGCGAACAACTAGATTTTGTTTGCTAACTTCTAACCCGGAAGTAAGATACTCAGTAAGTTCTTGTTGGGTAGTAGGGTAGTCTAATGTAACTTCGTAAATGCTAACTTCACAGTTTTTAACTTGTGGAAAGTCTAGCGGAAGTGATTGAATAGGTGTTACGCCTACTTTCTTAAATGCGTTTACCTGGTAACGCTCAAGCATGGACTTTAACTTAGTCTCTTGCTCGGTGGAAAACGTTCCTGCAACCTTAACACGGAAATCGTATTTCTTTTGCTGGGCGTTTTCAGATAGGAGTTCTTTGAATGATTTCATAGTGTATTATTTATTAAGATTCTTTAGTTTTTCGAGGATACTATTACGGTCAGTTAGGATATAACCCTCACCTTCTACTGTTCCGTTGTTGTCTCCCCCGCCATTTTTCTTATCAATAGCTAACTTCTTTAACTGCAAGTCCACCATTTTTAACTTTTTATCAATCTTGTTTGTTTTAGCAGTAATAGCGGCATTCATCATTTGTGCCGCAATTTCAAACATACGAGATCCGTATCTAGGATCAACATTCATTCCTAAGTCCATTAGGTCGTCGTATGCTTGTTCTGCCTTGCTAGCAAGACCGTCTAATTCCATATCGCTAACATCGCCTAGCCCTTTTACTCTAGGTAATGCGGCAGCAATTTTATCAAATTCTTCTAGTTTTTCTTCTAAACTAATTACGTGTTGCGGAGTTGTCGGTTCAGGCTCAGGCGTAACCAAGAGTTCTTCTTCGGCTTGCGGCAAGTTTAAAAGTTCTTCAAGTTTCTTTGTCATATCTTTACTTATCGACTTTTACCAGGGCTATGAAAAATATCGTGCTCGTTAAGGATACGAAACTTAATCCCTTGATTTCTACACCATATATTTGCTGCGGCCCACTTGGCTTGATTCTTTACAAACTGTGCTTGATTGTATGGATTTTTACCAACTTTTTCTATTAGCTGTTGATTTGCAGGCTTTACTTCCCATAACTCTGCATGTTTTTTTTGATTGCGATCTATAAACATTACTAGGAAGTCGGGTACATATACAGTCTGTTTACCAGTAAGTGGGTCTCGATACGGAATCCTTACTGGCTCACTTGCCCACTGCTCAATAGCAGGATTTTCGTCACACATTCGCATAACTGCAATTTCCCAACCACTGCGATATACCGGATCTTTTGATCCTACATATTTGTCAGGGTTCTTTAATTTGTAAGCACCCTTAGAGAATTTCAAACTCATGCTAAAATATTTCGTGCGATAGGTTCAAATGGAGCATTATTTAATGAGTGGCCTAACATACTTGTTTTGTATCTATTAAAGTTTAATATATCAGATACTACCGAATTCAATGTTAGAGAGTCAATGCCCTTTAATGTATCTAGTACTTGTAGTGGATTATATCCATCCATCTTTGCCTGTTTAATAATTGCAACGGCAATAGTTTCTGCGGCTACCTTATCAAATTGACGGCTTTCAAAGAACCCTTTCATCATGTTAAATGTTGCAGGATCTAATTCAAGAGGTTTTACATATAATCCATCTGCAGAAGCAGAGATAGAATTAGTTGGTGAAGGTGGGAGATTACTGTAACTCATTTCTTAAGTACCAATCTAATAGGGCCGGCCTGTACAACTGCTTTTCCGTGTAGACCGCCATACCCTGACCAAATGCTTATGCCAGAGATACTAAAGCCACTTGGGCGTCTTGCTTGTCCAAGTCCAACTGTTCCTGACCCAATAGGCCGCGGAGTTGCATATGAAGGTTGCATTTGTGCAGATGATTTGTTCAGCTGACTTTGACTATATTCAAGAGGTTGTGGAGAAGGGTATTGTGGAATAGGTCTTGGATTATCTTGAGGAGGTCCAAAAACTGCGGCTTGATTAACAACATTATCCGGTCTTGAATTTTCTATGTTGCCGCCAACTGATAATGAGCCAGGTTCGTTATCGTAGTAAACAGCAGAATATCCTTGGGCATCTTCGTTCTCTTTGATAACTCCGTAATTATAAAATACATCCTCGTATACCAAAGACATCTTATTTTGTAATATCTTACTGGTTCCTGCCTGTTCTAAACTATCATGGTCCCAAGAAGAAATAATTGGATTTACTAAAGTTATTTTAGTAAAATTGCCCTGGTGTAAAACATAGATGTCTATGCTTCTAAAAAATGGTATTTGTTTAGGAGTATCAAAACCGTATGCATTAGATCTTTCATTATATTTTGTATCTCCGTATGCAGGGGATGAATCACTTCCTCCTACAGCATCGCCGTAGTTGCTGTCTGCGTAGTAATACTTGTAATAATGAGTCCATAGATTATTTGTAATTTCGCTGTTGTCATCATGGAATTCAACACTTACAGCTTCGTAATCTATCTTGGTTTGTATCTTTGTTTTTCTGTTATATTGGTTAACTGTTTCTGTTGAGATTTTAAATTTAGGCATGTCAATTCTTTTAACCAACATACCGGCAACATAATCTTTTCCTTTGTTATACCATGCACTGTTATTACCAATAACCTCAGCATTTATATTAAATGATACAAAATATAAAAATCCAAACTTTGGAGCATTTTTAAAATTGCCATTAACATATAAGTTAGTCGCATGGGAATAGCCTTTAAACGATGTGCCTTGACCGTTATTGCTCAGAAAGTTGTGGAATGCATTACTCATATTATTATTTATGCCACAAAAAAAGCCCGGTTTCCCGAGCTTCTTTCTGTTTGGAAGTATTAACTACCGATAGCTGTTGTTCCGACTGTACGTCCGACTGGTAAGCCTAAGCCTACTAGTCCACCGTTAATACCAACTGTCTGTAATGCGTTATCATAACAGATAGTTAATTCAATACCTAGTGGATCACTCTTGGAGTAGTCGCCTCCGTCATATGCAACAGACTTAATCCAGCAACCTTGTACTTCAAATGTTTCTAGTGGAATTGGCTGATAAGCACCATTGCCACCGTCTAGGATTTCAATGTAAGTTGTGAACTTATAATCTAGACCAGATGCAGCACTAGCTTGTTCAAAGAAGTCAAACTGTTTCTGCATTTGTTCACCAACTTTGTTTGTAACTAAGTTAGTCATGTCGTCACGTAGTTTCAACTTGATGTCATCAAACTTAGGCTTACCTAAGATCTTAACTTGGCTATTGTAAACGTGTATAACTTGTTCGTCGAAGCTTGGCTTTGGACGATCAACAGTCATAACTTGTTTTGTTAATTCTGTTGCAGGTGCGCCGCCAACACCAAAGTCAACTAGCGTAACACGGAAGCGGTACGCTAACTTTGGCATTAACAAACCTTGGCTTGCGGAGCTTTGGTCTGTGTCTAGCGGAACTGAAAATCTTGATAAACTTGCGATTGGCATTTCTAATGCTCCTTATTATTTCGAACCGGCTGCAATTTCGCCGGTATTCATGATTCGTAAAGGAATGTAGATAAACTCTACAGCCTTAACTGGTTCAATAGCAATATCAACCCATAGTTCACTGCGATCGATTCTTGCAGGTGTGTTGTTAGAACTATCACAAACTACCAAGAAGTCGTATAAAGCACGTTGGCTTACCAACTCAGTTAACAATGCATCAACTGCTGCTTTAACTTCGTGACGTGTTTGACTATCGTTAGGTTCAAACAAATATGGCTTTGCTAAGATAGCTAGTTGTCTACGTAGATATGCAATCAAACGGCTTACGTTAATTCTGTCTAATGCACTTGCGTTTTGAGCGCGAGTACGTTGTCCCATGTTAACTAAACCAACACCTGGCAATGTTGCAATTGGGTTAATAGCAACTGCTGGATCTTGCAATACATCGCGTAAACCTTGGTGCAGACTTACTGTCTTGTATTCACCGTTTTCGTTTAAGTAACCAACACTAGAAGCGTTGTCTACTGTACCACGACGTGTACCTGCTGGAGCAAACCATAGATAACTCTTGTTATCGCTGTTTACAATTGTACGCATCATCATGTGACTTGGAGGAACAACAATACTGTTACCCATGTTGTCATTTGTAAAGCCACTTGGATAGAACATTGCTAGTTCTGTGCTATATGTAACTGCTGCGGCATCATTGTTGTCAGCTTCTAATGAAGTGTTCTTACCGTATGCAGTCAATGCAGTACCTGTTGGCTCTAAGCGGAAAGGTGTATCACCAATGATAACCGCTGTTTGTCCGTTGTCTACGTTAAATTCAACCATATTTTGCATTAGCTCTGGATAACCAGGAGTTGCAATCAAGTTAAAGTTTAGTGTATCTGTATCACGGATAGCCTGGTTAGAAGTAACCATTGCTTTTAGAGATTTGATAACCACACTACGTTGTGCTAAACGACCAAACTGACCAACATCTTTCAAGTCGTTAGGGCTAGCAGTTACCCAACGATCTGGAGCGTACAAGTCCATAGACTCGTCGCCCTGACGTGGGTTTGTAGAATTGATATCGATGTAACCAGCGTGGTATTGTTTTACGTTGTTTCCGCTACGGCGTGTATTCCATAGGCGTGTACCACGTGGATATACACGAGGATCTGGACAATCTGGATCAACATAGTCGCTGGATAGTAATGCAACAATACTTGCGGCATCAGCTTCTGCGCCGGCTGCGCCCCAACGTGCATCTTCAAATACCCAACCGTCTGGTGTATCGTGATCTTCTACGTTTTGTAGTACCCAAGCAGAACCATCATAAACATAAATGTTTCTACCGTACATGTCTGGATTAGAAGTATCAACCCAAATGTCACCAAATACAAGAGAAGATAAACCGTCTTGTTGTGTAGTTGGAGCACTTGCTGCCACTGTTGGTCCTAATGGATCCGATGCAGGGAAAGCGTTCAAGTAGCCAGTCCACTCTGTTCCGTTGTTGTACATAATGTCAACATCAAGACCAGAGTCAAACCATTTTGTACCGTCTGCTGGAGTTGTTACAGGAGCAGTTGTTTGTGCTTCGTAAACCAATGGCTTCCAGTTTGTAGCAACAAAGTCATATGCATCGTATGTAGAACCGTCGTATAGGTTTGCAACAGACTCGCTGAATCCTAAGTCAACTAACGGTTGGTTAGTAGTTTGTTCAAACACCATTTCTCCGCCTAGTGCGTGAGTAATTGTTAGTCTATTAGTAACTGGATCCCATGTTGCATTTACGTTTACTAAAGAAGAATTCTGATTGATTTTATCAGAAATTTGCTTACCTAGTTTGTCGGTAATTTGCGCCAATGTAATTGTGGCTGGGCCACTCCATGTACCATTTGCTAGTGTTTCTTTAATAGTAAAAGCACCAACAGCAGATGCTTGTGTAGATGTTAATGTAATACTAGTTGGGCTGTTTCTATAGCGAATCCATAATTTGTAATTTGCACTAGCGTTGGATGCTCCTGCACCGTGCTTATAGTCGTATTCTACGATAACAGTACCTAATGCAATTTTGTTTCCGCCGGTAGTAGCGTCTAACTTCTGAATAGCTGCCGCTGTACTTGGATATAAGTTAGCTGTAGTAGAAGTCCACTGAGATGTAGTTCCGTTAAAATAACGAACATCCCATGCTGCGCCGTTGCTTGGAGTTGTTGTCTTGATCCAAACACTGCCGTTATCTGCATTTAATCCGCCAGCTGTAAAGTCTGGATAATCATAGTGAGCTGCAAGTACCACAATCTTGCCGCTATCAAAACCAGTCTTAACTTCAGTCCATGTACCAGCAGAAGTTTTGTAGAATGTTGTGTTAGTATTGTCGCTTGTTAGAACAACGGCATAATCACCAACTGTACCAAATCCGTCTGCTGGTGCAGAACCGTCATAAACTTCTGTGTTGTCTATGTTATTGTTATCAATAACAAGAGGAGTTTTTACAGTAAACTTACCTGTAGAACTATTCCACTCGTTAATACCAAACTTAGTTGTATCTGTTGAAACCCAGTATGTACCAGCAACAGGGTTACCAGTTGGAGCATTAGCAGACGCTGCTAGTTCGCTTGTGTTTACATCGCCACGTACAATGTACGCTTTGCTACTAACACCTAGCAAGCTATAAGCAGCCTGTAAGCCGTATTCGTTTAGTTCACCACCGTGTACTGAATTGCCTTCGGCATCAGTTTCAAAGTACGGTGTACCAAATGTGTCAGTTAAATCACGTTGACTTGTGATTACCCAAACTTTGCCAGCATTGGCTGCTGTTGTGCCTTGTGCGATTCCTGTTCCGGATCCGTTAGCTTTGTCTTGTCCAGTTGCTACGAAAATCATTGGAACTGTTCCGGCGCCTGCAGGAGTATAGAAACTCTCATCTATAACTGATACGCTTACGCCTGGTGATTGTAATGTTGCCATCTTAAAACTCCTTAGTGGATTTACTTTGTTTTATTTAGTCGCTTATGGTAAAAAATAGCGGTTAAATACAAGGAGAAAAGGGCACAAAAAGGGCGGGTATGAGAAAACTTTGTAAAAAATGCGGAGAGCGGCCTGTGGCTGTAAACTACTACAAAGAAGGTAAACCATTTTATAGGTCAACCTGCGACCATTGCTCAAGAGACAGGAAGGACGGAAAGCCGCTATGGGCGTTATCCGGATATAAGAAAAAGAACGAATGCGATAAATGCGGGTTTAAGAGTCAACACTCAGAAACATTTAATGTGTTTCATGTTGATGGTAATCTAACCAATGGAAGATACACAAACTTAAAAACAGTATGCGCTAACTGTCAGCGGGTATTACACAAAGAAGGTGTAAAATGGAAGCAGGGCGATCTGCGCCCTGATTTTTAAATAATATCTAATACAATTTTTACATCGTCTGACAATTCACCAGTTGGCAATAGCCCTTTGATTTGACCAAACAGATCGTCAATAGTGGAATCATTATTAATAGTGTAATCAATGTTACCACCTACCCATGCAGTTTCGCTAGCATGGATTCCAAGTTTTTCTAACTTGCGTTTGCTTATTGACCAGGAAGAATTTCCGTCTGGTCCTTTATTTGCACTCACTGCGGCATCATACCAGTCAGGATCAGGACCTCGTTTTACACGGACTACAATGCCACCGGCATTATGAATTGCATTAATTTCGTTAGGAAAGCGTACATCTGAAATAACAATGTTGTCACCAGTTTTACGCATTTTATTTTCTAAGCTAGCAATCCAGATATCGTCGTGGAATGCATTACGAAGCACATCTGTACCCCAATATTGTAAAACCCACCGAGGTGTAAGTTTAGGCATCCCTAAACGTTCTGCCCACCACGTATCAACCTGTTCTCGCCATTCGCGGGCTTCTTTTGTGCGGCCTTCTAGTAATGTTCTATCCCATCCAAACACATTAGCTACAGCATCTTTAAGTGTATTGGCAAAACTATCTCGCCTAAATTCATGAAAGTTAACCAAATAGTCTGCGGCAGTATCTTTGCCAGAACCAATAAACCCAACGAAGCCAATAATCATAGTATCTCCTGCGATACTATAATTTAATGTATTTTTAAGGAAGTGTCAACTATTTTTTAGCCAATTACGAAAGTAAGTGGAGTTCCACCTTCTTTGTAGTTGATCAATTCTAACTCTAGAGCTTCTAGTTCTGCCTTGGCTTCGCCCTTTAGTGCGGCGCCGTTTAGACTTGTTCCGCTTTGTGGACCAGCAATCTGGCTGAATTTTTCACGAGCTTCGCCTAGCATCATTTTACAAGTTGCTAGAGAATAGTCTTTTAACCATTGTCCTGCATATGGATCTTGCAGTAGGTTAAAGTCTGGACGATAGTTATACATCCATAATAGTAGTTCTTCTTCTGCTCTAGGGCGTTGCATAATTGTCAATAGTTTTGTAGTTTTATTGAACGTAAAGTTAATATCACTACCAAACATTTTACCAACTTGCTTTTGATAACTGGCAAACGCATAGTATGTTGCTAAACCGCCCATGTTAGAACTTGCTAACAAGTAAGTATTGGAATAGGCTAGGTTGAACGGTTCAAATAATGTTCCGCCTTCGCCTCCACCACTACGTGATCCGATACTGCGACGGAAAAGCTGACGAACGTTCATAACTTCTTTAGGCAATGTATATTCATTTACATCTACCTGTAGAGTTAAAAATCCGTAACTTTCCTCAACAGCATTAGTGCTTCGCTGTCGGAATTTGTTAAGGGCACGGTCTATTGCTGTGTTATAATGCACAGGGTCAAGTTCTACATCAACCATGCCGGCGCCCAGCATAGCCTGTACATACTCAACAATCTTTTGGCGTTCGGTTTCGTTCTCAGTCATAATGATATTTAGCCTATAAATACAAGACTATGCCAAGACTATCACTGTATAAGCCGGAGAAAGGCCCAGATTTTAGGTTCCTAGACCGTGTAATTAATGAACAATTTCAGGTCGGGGGAACAGACATCTATGTACACAAATACATAGGTACCGGAGCTCCTGCAGAAGGGGAAAGTACTCCTACAACTCCTAACAATTCAGGATTAAATATTCCTGAAATTGGTATTCAAGATGTCTTGTTAATGGAAAACAGAGATCGAAAATATGATCCTGATGTATATATTATGCGTGGTATCTATACTATGCAGGACTTAGAATTTAACCTAAGTCAGTTTGGCTTGTTTTTAAACAACGATAACATTATGATGCATTTCCACTTGCGTAATACGGTTGATACAATTCAACGTAAAATTATGCCAGGTGATGTGTTAGAACTTCCTCACTTAAAAGACGAGTATGCACTTGACGATACTACAGTTGCATTGAAGCGTTTTTATGTTGTAACAGAAGTTTCTCGTCCTGCAAGTGGATTTAGTCAAACATGGTACCCTCACTTACTACGTGCTAAATGTCAGCCATTAGTAGATACACAAGAATTTGCACAGATTTTAGATGCTGACGCAGGAGCAGGGGATGGTAGCACACTGCGTGATTTGATGAGTACTTACAATAAGAGCATTGAAATTAATAATCAAATTATTGAACAGGCAAACGCAGATGCTCCACTAAGTGGATATGATAAAAATCAAATGTTTATTATTCCTACAGATGTAACTGGACTAGTAGACTATGCCGATGTATCCGATGCAGTTGACGATGCTAGTATGACAACTATGGATGCCAGTATGGTTCTACAAACACCTGGCGGAAATATGTATGTAGGCTTTAATAATGGAAATGGTGTTCCTCCAAACGGTGCAGTATTTGGTTCAGGAATTACATTTCCAAGTGAACCTAGTAATGGTCAATATCATTTACGAACAGATTACCTACCCAATGCATTGTTTAGATACGATGGTAAACGTTGGAACATCTACGAGCAAGGTGTTCGTATGACAATGAATAACTTTGGCGCACAAGATGTTGCTAAAGATCCTTGGCAAGGTTTCCATATTAGAGAAACACAAAAGACAAGTTTTATCAATAATACAACAACTGCTACAATTAGTGGAAAAGTTATTGAAGAACGTCAAGCATTGAGCAAAGCACTTAAACCAAAGGCGGATAATTAATATGGATTGGTTCTATGACGGGCAAATAAGACGCTATCTTACCCAGTATATGCGTGTGATGAGTAACTTTAGTTACAAAGATGGTAGTGGTCGTATTGTTCAAATTCCTGTTATGTACGGAGATCCTAGTCGACAGGCTGCTGCATTGTTAAAGAAGAACAGTGAAAATACATTGCCTTCGGCTCCGTTTATTGCCTGCTATATTAAGGCACTTGACTACGAACAAAGTAGATTACAAGATCCTACGTTTGTAAGTAAGGTGCAGATTCGTGAACGAGAGTTTGATGAAGAAAATGGTCGATATTTAGAAACACAAGGTTTAGGATATACCGTTGAACGTATTATGCCTGCTCCTTACAAACTTACATTTTCTGCAGATTTATGGACAACCAACACTGATCAGAAGTTACAGATATTTGAACAGTTAGCCTATCTATTCAACCCTAGCCTTGAATTACAAACAACAGACAACTACGTTGACTGGACTAGTCTAACAGTATTACAGTTAAAGAGTACAAATTGGACCAGTAGACAAGTACCGCAAGGTGCAAGTCAAGATATCGATATTTTAAATTTAACGTTTGAAACACCTATCTGGATTACACCTCCTGCTAAGGTCAAGAGACTAGGCGTCATTACTAAGATTATTGCCAATGCATTTACAAATCCTCAGGGAACAATTGTATCTGAATACGACAATCCTAACAATGTTTACACTAGTCTTGGTGACCCTGTAGCAAAGGTAGTTGTTACGCCTGGTGACTTTGAATTATTAGTGTTAGACAATGTAGCAAGTTTATTAAAAAATAACATTGCAACGGCGGCAGACGATGTAACTATGCCAGGTAATACAGTTAGTTGGCGAACTATGTTAGATCTTTACCCAGGTCAATTTAGAGCAAATTTAAGTCAAATTCGTTTATTAAAACCAGACAATACAGAAGTTGTTGCTTATATTAGCTTAGATCCGTTTGACGAACGCAGGATGTTGTTAAACATTGATCCTGATACAATTCCTACTAACACAGTTATTGGATCACGCGGAACAATTGATGCAATTATAAATCCTGATACATGTAATCCAGGAACTCCTGTTGCTGGAACACGATATCTAATACTAGAAAACATTAACAGCAATCCTACCGATGGACCAGTTGCATGGCTACAAGGCAACGGTGACGGATTCACTGCTACTGCTAATGATATTATTGAGTGGAATGGCACAACGTGGAATATAGTATTCAATTCTCTTGAGGTTAACGAGATTACTTACATAACTAACATATACACAGGCATCCAATACAAATGGGCTAACGGATCCTGGGCAAAGAGTTTTGAAGGTATCTACGATAAGCAAGCATGGAGAATAATACTTTAACTAATCAAATAGTCTGTAGTGGTGGACTATTTCTCGCAAAAAATACAGGCAGATTCTTGTTGGTACTTCGTACACAAGGAAAGACTGCTGGTACGTGGGGGTTAGTTGGAGGAAGAAAAGAGCCATCTGATATTACTCCATTTGATGCTCTTAAAAGAGAAATTGAAGAAGAAATAGGTATTGTAGATAATATCAGAAAAACTATTCCTCTTGAATTATTCACTAGCAACGATCAAAATTTCCAATACAACACTTATGTAGTAATGGTTGACAGCGAATTTATTCCAAAATTAAACAGTGAACATTCGGGATACGCTTGGTGTAGTTTTGATAATTGGCCTAAGCCACTACACCAAGGTGTTAAGACAAGTTTTGCTAACCGTGTAGTTAGAGCAAAACTAGAATTGTTGTTAGATTTACTCGATTAAGTCTGGGCCAAACGCCCATGTACCGAGATGTCTCATTTCCATACTAAGCTGAGTATCTACTTTTACCTTGTAGCCTAACTCGGACATTTTCTGACAAAGAATCATATCTTCACCTAAGTGATCTTTGCTTTCTGGCGTCCATTTAAATTCAAACCACGGCTGCGGCATTTCTTTTAATATGCTAGTTTTCATTAGCATACATCCCATTCCAATGCCTTCTACTTCTGCCAAGTCAGACTGTGGCTCAAAAGGCAATGGGTTCTCCCAATCTCCGATTGTTTGATAAGCAACTCCTTTAGCAGGAAGTTGTCGACGTATGTAGTTTGCGGCGACAATATCTTCTTTGTGTGCCAATAATCTCAGAGCAGTAGTTGCAGGGAATACCATATCGCTATCTAACCATAGCATATATTCTGCACCTATTGTTTGAGCTTCCATGGCTAGACGTTCACGTTGTGTTAACAATACAGTACTAGCATCGTATACCACATGAGTATCGATGTTGTTCATTGTATTAAGTTTGACTAGCTCTACAAGGCATTTACTAAATGCACTATGTAGCATGTCTCTGCAAGGTACTAATACGGCCAGCTTTGATTTTTTTAGGCTCCACTGGCTAGAGGCAAAAACACTCTTGCTCATGCACCAGCTACATCTGTACTTAAAGTTTCGCCTTGAATAACAAGTTCGCGAATTGCATTGATAATATCTTGGCTACGTTTTGCTGAAAGAATAAAATCATTAGGATTTAATTTACACATAAGTGTCATAGTTTCCATACTAATTTTATTATTGCAAAGTGTTTCTAATGCGCCACGTCTTGCAATTTTTTCAATAAATTGAGATTGTGCTGTTTCGTCGTCAGTTGCCAATAATGCTTCGCATTCTGCTTGATCCATGTTGTTAGCAAGTTCTTTAAGAATTGCTAATTCAGATGCATGGTGTTCTGAAATGTCAGTTAGTGATTCTAACTGTTCGATCCTTGTTAAAAATTTAACTAATGTTTCAGGATCTGTTGTTCTTTCATTCCAAACTACATTGTCTAATTCCCAGCGGCTTTGGCCAGCGTTTGCAATTGAAAGTAATCGATTAATATCTAATGTCATGTTTATCCAGTTTAAGAATATGTGTAAGGCGTTGTTCTGCCACCGAAGGTAGCTGAGAACGGCGTTGATATTCCGGATGCCCGTCCTATAAATGCGCCTAATGTTCCAGTAAGTGAGATATTTTGGCCAGCAGCTGGCGCAACATTAGAGTAGGCTTGCTTAACGCCTCCCATTTTAATTGCTGAACCCGTTGCTGGTAAAATTGCCACTTGTATCTTCCTCTGTTATTTATTGACTAGTATTTTGCTAAATTATAAAGTTGATTTAACCAAGTATTTATTAAAAGTAAGTCAACAATCCTGCGGTGCCTATTAGCAATACTGCCCATGTACCTAATGCGGCATAGTAGGTAGTTAGCGGTGTTCCAAAGTATCTATTGCCGACAGCTACACATTTATGTGTTGGACTTAGCAAATAACCTGCATAATCTACTGCAAAGAACCATACAAAATATTGTGGGCCAAATACTTGTGCCATTAATACAGCAAATGCAACATATTTTCCGCTACTTCCCATTAAGAAGCTGGCAACAAATCCAATTGCACTAATAGTTAACATACCTACAAATGTAGCTGGATCTAATGCCGATCCTGTTATCCATGTCTTGTATAGTGCTTCGTTGGATTTAAAATAATTTCCAAGTGCAATAGCAATGGCTACTACTAAAATAACTTGCCAGTTGATATATCCTAATAATTTCTTATAGTCCCATGTTTGAGTTAAGAAACAATAGTAAAGTGCAAGTAATCCAAAAATAGTAAAAACATTACCTTCGGTATAGATATAAATTCCTATTGCGGCAAAGAAAGGAACAACATTCCTTAGCACTGACGATATTTTAAAATCGCCTGTATGCGGAATGTGTATGTCTTCTTCTTTAACAAAGAAATAAATGTATCCTGCAATAAGTGCAAATGACACTGCTAACAATGGCCAAATCATGGTCATCCATGCGGCATATGTTAGACCAAAAGCAGCAATTGGTAAAATTACTGTTTTCTCAAGCGGGCTCCACAGATAATAATGGTGAGTAGAAAGATAATCTACAATGCCCATCTTTTCTCTACCGTGACCGTGGTGTGGATGGTCGCAATCTTTGTGTGTCATTGTATCTAACACACCTGCACTTACCGTGACACGACCTTCAATTGGTAGCACACCTCCCACTGCTGAAATAAGTGCAACCAATAATCGGTTACTCTTAACTGTATTTTGCAAATATGCAAATGCGCTGGCAAAAAGATTTTGTTCTTTTGCTATACCAGCAGTT
>Ga0209599_10000531_pt1 | contig 24060 bp, 57 predicted proteins | sample Shrwel_input2_FT_FD_187534 | JGI IMG/M metagenome (GOLD analysis project Ga0209599, IMG submission 187534) | Subsurface microbial communities from deep shales in Ohio, USA - Utica-3 well 1 S input2 FT (SPAdes) (version 2) ... | reverse complement strand
TTGCTATGGCGGGCAGTCCGGGATCTACTATGGATCAAGAAGGGCCCCTGGGCAGTAATTTTATTACAGTTGATTATTCGGAAGGTGATGCAGCCATTCGACGCAGCGCCGAGAAACTAATGGGCACTCCCAGTCAATCAGTTACAGGCAAAGGCTCGGAAGAAATAGACAACATTAATGTAAAAAGCACAGTGGCCGCAGTCAAGCGCAACAGGTACGGAGTTTAACATGTGGTTAAGAGAATTTGCCGAACACTATTTTGTCAGCGTTAATAAAGAACTCAATCCAAAAGTCTGGGAAGGCAACGACCTACGCCCCGAAGTTAAACAAAAGCTGGAAAACATTGCCCGTGTATTCATTGAGTTTGTGGGCATAGACCTAGATGTAATTGATCTAACACTAACAGGATCAAATGCCAACTACATGTGGACCAAGTACAGCGATCTAGATCTACATGTCATAGTCAAGGGCACCATAGATGAAGCTACTCGCGAGCTGTTTATGGCCAAGAAAGCTCTTTGGGCCGAGCATCACGATATCACTATTCGCGGCCTGCCCGTGGAATGTTACATACAGGGCGCAGAAGAAGCACATCATTCTAGCGGTGTGTATAGTGTGCTAAATGACAAGTGGATCATGGTACCCCGCAAGATCAAACCCAAAGTTGATGACTCAGCTGTGGAAACCAAACTGAATGCAGTTGTACATGATGTTACCGCAGCCGTAACAGCAGGCAATCGTAAAAAGCTAGAACAGGTCAAAGAGCGCATTACCAACATGCGCCGTAGTGGTCTAGAACGTGCAGGTGAGTGGAGCATTGAAAATCTCGTGTTCAAGGCACTACGGAATATGGGTATCATTGACCAGCTCACTGAAAAGATTCGCGAACTAGAAGACCAAGAACTCTCTCTGTAATCTTACTGTAACAGAATTTTTACTCCCTCAGTATAAATACGCATATTATACTGCACGGATGACAAAATGTTACACATCATAAACACACTAGAAGATCAATTTACCTCACTAATCAAGGACGATCCAGTACGTCCGGAAATTCCTCTTGCCAGTAGAGTAAACAGTAACAGCAAGATCTTTGTGCTCAAAGACGCAGAGGACAAACCCCTAGCAGTGACCTGTGTCAAGTTTCTCAGCGAGATCCCCAGCAGCGTAGAAGCATTGGCCGACACAGTGATAAACACCAACACCGCAGTGTTCTATACCATATGGAGTTATGCAGCAGGTGCGGGTAAAAGATTGATTGAAGAAGCTCAAGCTGAAATTCGTCGTGAGCATCCTGAAGTTGAGAACTACGTAACTCTAAGTCCCAAGACTGAAATGGCCCGTAAATTCCACCACAAGAACGGTGCTGAAACATTCCGTGAAAATGAACACACTGTGAACTACCTTTACAGGTAATTAACTAGTGCGTCTTACTGAGGGTGTATAGCTCTCTACAAACCCAGTCCATGAATCCCCTGTACGGGCAGTCATTTTAACTGCCAGTTGATCTGCTGTCTCTTGTGCAATAGCACGTTGAGCAAGGGTGAATCTAGCACCCGTAAGATCTTGATTCTTGACTGTTTGTCCGGTAGTTGAACGAGCTTTGGCTAATAGGTATTGTGTCATATGATTATTTATCCGGTCACCTGCTAGAGTCCAAGGCTGCGAAGCAGCAGCGAAGCGCAAAAATTTTTAAGCAATTTTCGCACTCATTATGTAAGCAGTTTATTCTAATGCCAGTTCTAACTGTTCTTCTAGAACTAGAATAGTGCCTCCATATGCTCCTTGATATATTTCTGCTAGTGCAAAACTGTAAAAAGAATACTTGCGACCTAGTGCGGTAGTCAGTGTGTATTTCATATGGATGCTCCTGTGAGCATGTATTTATAATGTTACACTTCGATTACACTAATAGCCGGTGCCGCACGTCATGCGCCATGCACACTGTGATAACATGCGTGTTGAACAGTCATCCTCACCGTAGCATACTGGCCGATAACTTTCATCTCGCATGAGTACAATGGCTGTTAGTATCTTTTTACGTTGATCACTATGCCCTTGGCCCGTGTTAGCTAGTTCAGCTTCTTGATCTAGTAGTTGTTGTAGTGTGGTCATAGTAGAAAAAAGTTCTAGTGGGTGAAAAAAATCCGTGCGTATTTTTCTTAAGGCCGGTCACACGGTCTAATGTAGGATCTACTCTAGCGCAATGATCTCCATGGCGTAGTAAGAACTCTGTTAGTACAGTGCCAGTGGGAACCCAAAAGCGTGTGCGATTGAGATGTACTTCACGAGCTAGATGGTGTGTGTCAATGAACTCGAATACAGCTAGTAGGTTAGGATCTAGTGTGAGTACATAGTATTCATGAGCGATGGACATATAAGTTTATATAGTGAAAAGGCTGCAGGGACCGGAAAAATTACCGCGCAAAAAATTGGTGGGGAGTACTTATGCTTTCAGGGTGGTGATTTGCTACCATACTGTTGTTATTACGCAACACTGTGTACTATACCCTCCGACCACCATGATGACCCCACCGACCTCAACACCTCGGCGATTGGTATGGCTTACATGACCGTAATGAGCCGCAGCATATCCGTTCGGCTGCATGATCCCAGTTGGGCGTCTGATCGATCAACTGAGCTGACCCCTTGGGGTCCCAGGGTGTGTCACGGCTGTCGTAGCTAGCGCAGCCTGTAGCTGCTGCTAGCAGACTAGCGGCTAGCAATACGCTGCAACAACGCTGGAATGTCTTCATGTATGTTCTCCACTGTGTCTAGTTGTGCTGCTGTCATAAGCTCACGCATGACTACAGCGCGGCTCTTGTATGCGGGTGGCATAGCTGCTACCATTTGATCTACTGCTTCTAGTGTATCGCAGTTCCATAACAGGTTACAGATCTGTATGTCCTGTTTGCTAAGTCCTTCTAGCTTAATCATAGTAGGCAGCACCCTTCAACGCTAGAACCCCGCAGTACATGACCAGCAGGCCCACAATAGCAACGACCATTGAGGTTAGCATGTCTGTGTCTGTAATGCTCTGTTCAATGCCGCCTACTGCGCCAAAGGTAACTAGGAGTCCTGTAATGAATACGAACATGGCTGCATTGCTTTTCATAGTGTGTTCCTTAGTGTGTGTATGTGTTTATTATACTGTCATTTGGGCTAGATGTCAACCAAATATGATAGTGCCTATTGCTGCTATCCACAGCAAGAGAGCCTGGGCAATGCCGAAGTGGAACAAGAACCAAGTAAATGCAATCCATCCAATCAGTTTAATCACAGCCAGCTCCTTTGTTGCTATGTGTTTATTATACTGTCATTCTGCCAAACTGTCAACCATTTTGGCAGCAATTTCTAGGTAGAAGGTGTGGTACTTGGCCATGCGCTCGATGTCCTTTTCGGTGACTCCTTTTAGGCGTCGGATATCGCTATTGTGGCGTAGATCACACATCTTTACCTGCATTGCATCCTTAGACGCAAACACCTGAGCCTTGTACTCATCTAGAGTCTGCCCTGGCTGCTTGGTCATAGCACGGATACCGTCCTGAACACGTTGGCTGATGCCTGCTTCTGTTAGGTCTTTGTAGGTGACCTTGGTATCTTCGATGACATCATGTCCTAGTGCAATACACTGTAGTTCTTCGTCATCAGTCTTTAGAAAGCTCATAACCCGGAGTGGATGCAGGATGTATGGGCGACCACCTTTGTCGTATTGACCGTGGTGTGCGTTGGTGCATATAACCAACATCTTGTCTAACATTTCGCCTTTACGCATATCATGTCCTTCTTGCTATGTATGTATTATAGCAGCCTTTCACCAAAAGGTCAACCCCTACAGAAAGCCCACATACGGCGCTCGGGTTCTCGCATACCCATGAGCACACCTTCGTAGTCTGCATAGGAACAGTAGATCCACGTGACATCACGGCCCCAAACATTGGGCATGGTGCGCACTAGGTTACGCTGCTTGGTAACCTGTGTTTTAGCCACTGATTCCTTGCGGTAATACTTGACTGCACGTCCTGTGGCTTCTTCGTAGACTACCCATCCCATGTTATGCTTCCTGCTTGTAATCCTTAACCATACGGTACAAGGGATCCATTTCTTCTATGTGCTCTAGCTCATAGCGATCAGTGTCCCAGTCCATCCATTCCGAGGAGAACATCTCCACTTCACCGTTGTTCAACTGCTCCAGTGCAGCCTCTTCGGTTTCGGCTTCTACCACATAGAGTTCTGATACGATGGCATTGCGCCAATAGGTGAATTTCTTCATAGGCCTGCGATCATTCGTTCAACCATGTTCTGCCAGGTGTTTGCACGTACCTCTAAATGTAAATCCTGGACAAGTACAGGTGGCTTGGTCCCGATCGACGAAGTATGTTTGCCCTTTGCTGCCTTGGATGGTGATTGCATTTGACGCTTTCTTTTGTTTAAATGGATTAGGAGTAACTAGTTCAAACTTGCGACCACGCTTGTCAAAGCCCTTAATGGGCTTTTTAAAGTAGAAGGCTTCTGTGGTATCCTTCTTGATATAGCTGACTAGGTTGTTGCCATCTAGTAGGTATATGTGTGCGGGGAACAGCCCGCCAGTGATCTCACGGACTGCTTCCATGTTATTCGCTTTCGCAAAGGCCGTCTGTTTCCATAAGGCGCTCTAGTGCATCGCTAACACGATCGCAGGTGTTGAAGTAGATGGTGTAGTCGCCTAGCTGACGCTTGTCTTCGCTGTCAATGTATTCGAAGCCACCGTAGTAGTTAAAGCTGCGGGCACGGCTGTCATCAACTACGATGCACTCCAGACTGTCATCAACATAGGCAAAGCCGCAACGCTGATCCAGGCCAAGCTCTGTAGCACTAACGCGGCGCATACCTGCTACCTGACGTTCAACCATATCTTGCACTTCGTCCGCAAGATCCATAATGTTAGTAAATTCACGCATCTGTTTCGCTCCTTAGTTTAAACGCTTGCAGTTAGGTCTAGCAGCACTTTGCTGCTCCAGTAGCGTTTTGCTTTGTATGTGTTTATTATAACAGGGTTTTGCCAATTTGTCAACCAAACTGCACAAAGACCCTTACAGTTGGCCGGACTCTAGCAGGTCGGTTAGGTCGGCTTCCAGGCTAACGATAGTAGTTTTTACTGCATTAAAGTCTGACAAGCGGACGTCGAGGTTGTACATTAGTTTGGCCGCTTGGTCGAGCAAGTGGATGACTTGTTTAAGATCGGACGCTTGGCTAAGTTGTGTTTGTGTGTTCATGTGTTTATTATAACAGCTTTTGGCTAGGTTGTCAACCAAAACACTAAAGACCCTACAGGTTAGTAGGTTACCACACGCTGCACCTGTGTCAAGTAAGCCCAGCTGCCCGCATAGTCTATGCCAGGACGTCCGTTCTTCACATCCTCATGCACTTCCTCTACCTTAACACGTTCCTCAGGGCCCGTGCCAAAGCTGCCACGTACAATAACCACGCTGCCTTCGCGGATGTCTTTGAGTTTAACCATTGCTCGCTCTCCTTAGTATGTGTATATTATAACACAGGTTAGCCAATCTGTCAACCAAAAGATCTAGATTATTTTGTGATTTCTGTGCGCCATTCTGTGGGCAGGTTTGTGAAGGCCTTGCGATAGCAGCGCACAATGCCGCCTACAATCATGTCATAGGCTTCTTTGTTTGATCGTACTGCTGGCTCACAGGCTTTCTCTTTGGTCCAGTTGATCTGGAGCAGGTTGGCAGGGTTGGCATTCTCGCACCAGTTGACGATCTGCTTGGCACCACGAATCATCACGTTGCCGCTGTTGTTCTTGTCCACAGCCAGGAACCAGTAGTCACGTGCTGTATCCTTTCCATGTTCAGTCATCAGGGTCATAAACTTCTTCCAGTTCATGCTCTTGGGTAGCTTATCGTACTCGATGTCTGTGAAGGCCCACAGGAAGCCGATCTTTGATGTGCTGTTGTCTGTGCTGCCGATGCTGGTCTTGATGTTGACCACGTGCCGTGTCACTCCATCATAGTCTAGGACCAACATATCGCCAAAGCCTCGAGCGGGAACATCAAGCACATGGTCTTTGAACTTGGAGTGCGCCTGTAGGAATCGTTTGACCGTGCCCTCGTCCTTGAGGCTACCACCTCGACCTTCGCCTTCAACCTTTTCGCTGATCGAGATCTTCTCTGTGGACAATGCTGCTACGATGTCGTTCAATACCTGTGGTGCCTTGGAGTTCATTGCTGTTCCTGGATGTGTTTGCTATGTATTAATTATAGCGAACTTTAGGCAATCTGTCAAGTCATGTACTTAATTAACCCGCCAATACATACGGCTATTCCTGCACCATTGACCAGCATCTGTGGACGATTGTTAACACGCAGGGTCCAAACGAAGTAGCAAGAGCCCCCAATTAGGCCCGCCACAATGTTCCAGGGGTAGAGCGTAGGGTAGAAGTTCATAATGACATACATGGTCATTAGGGCCGCAGTGCCCGTCCATTGCAGTATGTTATTAAACATTATCTAGTTGCTCCACAACGCCTGCAATGTCGTCTGCCATGCTTTGTATGCCGCTATGCAAGTCAAAGCATTCGTCGCTGTGCCCTAGTGCCTCTTGCACAAGCGCATCCGCTTCGTTTAGTTTGTCAATTGCCGCTTGCAATTTGTTTGCTTTTTCTATGTTGCTCATACTGTCTCCTCTGTGTAAGTGTAACCTGCCTCGCCTGCAAGCGCACACTCCATCCACTCCTCAAAGCAGTCCTCTGCGTATTCCTCGTCCCAAATAAGTATCTGCTCGCAAGTTGCAACAGCCTTGCCTCGTTGCAGTGTAACCTTAACGCAGTTGCCGCTAGTATAAGCGTCTTTGTAAAACCCTGCGTCCTCTATGTTTACAACTTCTACTTGCATACCACTCCTTTGTTGCTAAGTGTTAATTATAACGCACTTTGCCCAAAATGTCAAGTGCTGTGTTAATAACCCTACAAGTTAGTCAACTAATGCATCTGCTGCCATACATGTAATGTCGTAGTCTGTGCTTAGTTTTTTAAGCATATCTACCAAGTCGCAATATGCGTCGTTGCTTATGTCTGCAACATCGCCTGTATCTGTAAGTCTGTTGTTTAGTTGCATAGCAGTGTCTAGCAGTGCCTGCGCCGCATCTTTAATTTTAATTAGTACTTCTGTACGCTCGTCATCGTAATCGTTTTGCATAGTGCTCCTTTGTTGCTAAGTGTTAATTATAACGCACTTTGCCCAAAATGTCAAGTGCGCTATAAAGACCCTTACGCTTGCAGGGCTATTGCATCCACATTGTATACAAACTCGTTGTCTTCCTCTGCGTCTTGCTCCTGCAGTTCCGCAATGTGTGCGTCCGCTAACTTCTGTGTGCTAAACGCCGCAATGTTCTCAAAAGCGTCCTCGTCATCTCCAAAGCCCTGTGCTTGCACTACAAAAACTGTTTTCATATCGCTCCTTTGTTGCTAAGTGCTAATTATAGCACACTACTGTCCAAAATGCAAGTAGTGTGCTAATAACCCTACAAGTTACTCTACTATTTGTATATTTGTAGTGCGCAATGTTTGTTGCGCAAAAGCCACAACACGTTCTAATTCTTCTTGTAAGTTATCTGCAAGTAAGTCGCCACTAACATAGTTGCATTTTGCTTGTGTAGGAAATGCGTACTTTAGTTTTTCGCCTACAATGCGTTTGTGTACGTTAAAAGCAAATTGTGCTTTGTAAGTGTTTAGTTTGTTGTTTTTAACTAGCTTAACGTAAGCAATGCAGTTTGTTAACATTTTGTTTCCTTTTTAGTGTGTATGCATGTATTATAACGCACTCTGTCCAAAATGTCAACCAAAACGTGAGAAACCCTTTAGCTTGTAGGGTTATCCTTGATATGGCCTGCACCGTCGGCTTCATCGATGATCAACCTAGCACCTGTGGGGAACTGCTGTACCAAACGAGCAAGCAGAGCGTCTTTGTCTGTGCCCTGGCCAATGAACTCCTCTGTGTCCTTACGGTAAGCATAGAGCGTGGCATTGTGCTGTTCGATTCGGATGTGGATCTTGTCGCCGTCTAAGGTATCGGATTCTTCGGGCGAGAGTTCTACACCAGCTTCCTCGGCCATTTGCTTGACCATACCCTTCAGCTGATCCTCCGAGACATCAAGTCGTTCCAACATCTCACTAAAGATGCCTTCGTGGAACCGTGCACTGGCCTTCCAACCGATCAAGCCGCTGACCACTCCTACTACTGCGCATAGAATAACCACTTCGATTTCATTCATAACCTAACCTTAAAAAAAGACCCCAGGATCGCTCCTGAGGCCATAAAGTGCTGTCTAATCCGGGAGCGAATCGTTTAGGCAGCAACCGCTTCTGTCATCTCGACAGTCGCTTCTTGTGAACCCGTAGATGGGTTCTTCTTTAGCACGTATGCAACTGCGCTTTCAACTGCGGCGTTGCCCTTGCCGTACTCGATGGAGATCAAGTGCTGAGCGATTTCAGCCTTGGTCATTGCGTGGGGCAACTCAATCAAATCAACGTCTGAATGACCGTTCTTTGAGAGGATCTTGATGCGCATTGTATCGTTAGCGAATCGGATCTTAGTTTTACCAGCGAGCGTTGAAACACCTGCAACTGCGAAAGTCTTATTTGTACTCATTTTACCATTTCCTTCTGTGTGTGTAATGTCAATATTGACAGTTTATTATAACATCTTCTAACCAATGTGTCAACCAATCATTTATCCAATTCTTTGGACTCTGATAGTAACACTCTCTTTCTCGTCTAATGCGGTGATGAACTCATCGTCATAAACCAGATCCTGCATACTCAAATCGATCATTTCCTCGACTCGAGCTTCGTCCGCTTGTCCGTTTCCAGCACAGGTGACTTCAAATTGAAATGTAAGCGTTCTAGCCATTACTTCTCCCATCTTCCTTTACTCAGTTCCATAAGAACTAGGGCCTCGCCACGTACGAAGAAGTCCCCCTCATGATTGAATCCCCAGACAGGCAAATCAACTCCTGCATCCTTCAAGGAGTTGGCTTCATCCACGTGGCACCCTGCACCAAAGTTTGCAGTCAGCATACATCGGATTTCATGCACCTTGACCAATCGTTTGCGCTGTAGTTCCCAATCGCCGCGTTGATGTAGTTCCATTCGATGAGTCCAATCACCTACACCTTTGTAGCGTTTGTCCAACTTACGCATTACTACTTTGGTATTCATAGTGCTACCAATTTGGTCTTCTCAACACCTTCTTTGATCCACTCGGTGAGTTGTTCCTCTTCCTCGTTCTCTGCTTCGTATTCGGCCATGCATTCACTGATGCCAAACAAGTCATCAAGTCCTGTAGGCAAGTGAGCGGCGACCTCTGTGGCATTCATCTCGCTGAGATCATAGTAGTCATCGTCGCCATCTTCCCATAGCCCTGCATAGCACATGCCACCTTCGTAGTAGCCGGCCTTGACAGAGAAGCCCAAGTCCATCAACTTCTCATAGGCGTGAATCGGTGGGCTCCATGCTGTGTCGAAGCCTGTGGTCAGCATACAAGGATCATTAGGGTTGATATCAGTGTTGCCTGCTTCACCTGTGTCCCACTTGGTTCCCCACTCACCTACGCAGAAGTCATACCAATCCTTGTAGCCATGCTTCTCAAGATTGCTTGCCATCTGTGCTTCGTGTTCAGCCTGCTTGTCTTGGCCTACGAATCCTGATACTGTTTCAGTAAGGTCCTTAGGCACTGGAATGAACTCTTGCAGGAACTCTCCACGCTCCAGAGCATCAAAGGCACGCTTGATCATTGCAGGATCTTCGTGTGTTAGTGTAAGATGATTATTGCACCAATTCGGCATATTAAACCCTTTCTGTCTGTGTGTTAGTATTATACAATCTATTCTCTACTTTGTCAACCAAATCAAACTCAATCTTGTCTGCACTCTGTGCATAGATTTGACTGATGGTTCGCAGGATCTTTACCCGAGCCATGGGCGACATCGCGCCCTCTAAGGCCTTTGTGGCAGTCACGATCCATTTGCGTTCCTGACTGGTCATGCAGTTTCCTTAATGGTCTTTACCAGGAGCTCATTCTTCTGCTTCTGTGCCATATCGTAGAAACGGTTGCGGATCTCAGCCCTGCGAGCCTTTGGCAGTTCGCTGACGATCTCTTTGATCATAGACTCCAGGTAGCCTGCAGAGTAAGAGTAAGAACGACCGTTGTTCTCATAGGATGCTTTGACAAACTCGTTGATTGCATCGTTGGTCTCACGGCTTTCGCTTAGGTATTCATTGAACTTGTCTTGTGCTGATCTTGCCATTTTCTGCTCCTGCTTTGTTAGTGTATGTGTCTATTATAGCACCAAAATGCCAATCTGTCAACCAAAACCTTTTCAACAATCAGGATCAAATGATTCCCATTCCTGGGCTTCGTCGGGCTGGCCGTCATCCTCTTCTGCTTCTGGGTCAAAGTCCATAGCGTCAAAGAAGTTAGCCAGTTCCTCGTCATAGGCAATAGGATCCATTTCCTTAAGGATCTGGCTACGGCTAAAGCTAATGCCCAGGATTACCACGTCGCCCTGGTTGTCCATTGCCGCACAAAACTCTTGCTCTAAGGACTCTGCTGTGCTAAGGTTGTATGCCATGTTGTTCGCTCCTGTTGTTTGCTGTCTATGTGTTTATTATAACGTCAAGCAGCCAATTTGTCAACCAATTTCAACTGTGGCTTTCCTACAACACGCCCACCGTTGATCTGGGCATACATCTCAGCCACTGCCCTTACATAGAACTTCTGTTCTGTACCGTTTGGGTAGATGACCGTGTATTCCATTAAGCCTTCTCCATGACACGCATCAGCTCATTGTGCAGGTAATTCACTTCTTCCTGCTCTACATAGAAGTCCGTCTTTGGATCATAGTAGGCACCCTCTTTGACATCGTAGTACAGAACCCTGCCGCCGATGTTGAATGGTCCCTCTAGTCCCTTGCGAGCGCCGTAGCCTTGGAGCACATCATTTACAATCCTGTAACCCATCTCGCTCTCCTTGTTGCTGTCTATGTGTTTATTATAGCGTCTTTTGGACGGACTGTCAACCAATCCGTCCAATACCCTATCAATCCATACGGCTACCGGAATATACCTTCTCCAAGCCCAACTTGTCTTTGAGCACTTTGGCGTAGGCATCTGCGCCTGCTTCAAGGATGCTAATCGACTGCACACCTGCTTGGCTTGGGTTCCACAGCTGAAGACCGCCACCGTAGGCCTTGCGGAAGCCAAAGGTTGCCAAGGTCTTGCCTAGGCGTGAGTTAGAACGTACATCATAGACCGTAACCCAAGCAAAGCCGCAAGCGTCGCGGTCACCATGCTTGTCGAAGAATGCCTTTGCGGCCTTACGTGCTTCGAGGCTGGCTTCCTCACATGCGTCTTGAACCAATTTTGCATCAAATGTCGCTGTATTCATCTATCGCTCCTTTTGTTTAACTTAGCCTACAGTATAACACCAAACCGGAGGCCTGTCAACCAAAATCTGCATCTTTTGGCAAATAGTTTGGCGAAGCGTTAAAAAGCCCTACAAGCGGCGATCGCTGTAGGGCAGGGTTGGGTACTAGGATTGATCAGCGACCTGCTGTAGGCGGTTTAAACAGGTCTTAGGCTCCGTAGTACTCTTCAGCTTCAGCTGGTGCTTCTGCTTCTTGTGCTAGGACATTGATCTCTTCCAACCAATCATATACCATGTCGATGGGGCACTCCAGCATTGCGGAGATGGTCTTTGGGCTGTAGCCCTCGATGTACAGTTGCTCGATGTCATATGCGAGGTCTGAAATTTTGCTCATTTTACTGTGTCTTTCATTACGGTTTGTGTATGGGATACAGCTTTATCAACGGCGCTGGCCACGCCACTGACTCCTACAGTTGCTACGAACATTCCTGCAATAAAGGCTAGGATGAGTTTCATTATGCATACTCCTTTTCATTGGCTACTACGGTCAGCATATTAGCAGGAACTCTCCACAAGCCTTGCACGGTCTTCACTGTGACATACTTGATAGCGATCTTCACCACTAGTCCTGTTACATTTTGTCCTGACTTGCTGGATGTAAAATTCACGTTGTCGCCAATGCGCAGGCCACGCTTGGTAGTTTCTGTAAGGCGTGCTCGGGCAAACTTGACTGCATCAATCATCGATGTCAGTTGATCGTTGGTCCATGTGCCTGTAATGATTGCTGAGTTGATTGCTTTGATGTCCATCTTGCGCTCCTGTTTTGTTTAACTTAGCCTATAGTATAACAAACTTCTACCAATCTGTCAAGCTCTATTTTAATAACCCTATAACTTCTAGGGTGATTACACGCACACGTAGACAGCGGGGCCTATAGGGTATGTGGCTTTTGTGCCACATACCCTGGCACTTCAACCTGCAACCAGAGCCGCTTCTTTGTCATAGATAACAGTCTGACCAAACGGACTAACCATGTCGCTACCTTTGACAATGAACAATGTATCACAGTAGTCCTCGTCACCCCACTCACCGCATGGGTAACCATCAGTGAACATAATGAACTTCTTAGGCACAATGTCTTGCTCTTTCATGAACTCCCAATTGGCCATGAAGTCAGTACCGCCACCACCCTTAGGTTCATACTCCAACAAGGCTTCTGCGTTGTCGTGTGTGATCTCTTCGTGTGCATAAATCTCTGTATCGAAACTCCAGATGTTAATCTTGAAGTCAGTGTATTGATCCATGATGCCTTTGACTTCACTAAGGAAGATAGTTGCATCCTCAACACCAATACTACCACTCATGTCAATTGCAATGCAAACGTCAATGGTCTCGTCATTCTTCATGCCTGGCAGGATAGCACCTGACATCTGGCCCTTACGGCTAGGACGGCTAAAGGAATAGTCATTGCGGATGATGCTTTGAATATTCATACGGATCAACTCACGCCAGTTCATCTTAGGCTCAGTCATGTCCTTGATCAAGCGTTGGATGCCTGCTGGCACTTTACCTGCACCTGCCGCCGCGGCACTTTGGATCATAGCCTGCTTGATCTCATCGCGGATAGCCTGTGCTTCTTCCTTAGTCATACCAGGAATGCCTTTGCCACCCTTGCCGTCTTTGTCGCCTTCTTTGCCTGGGCTGTTGCCATCTTCGTTAATGTGCTCGTCGAGCAAGTCGCCCAACTGTTTGAGCAATTCAGGCATTGAGATCTTTTCTGCCTTCTCATACAGGATGTCGTAGATCTCTTCCCAAGCCAAGCCACGATACTTATTGTCCTGGCAAATTTGCACTTCAGTGATCTTGTCGCCGATGCGTTCATCTACAAGAATTTGATTGACTGCGAAGTCCTGTGCAATGTTAGCCAGCTGACGATCACGGCTACCTGCACGACCAAAGTGATCAAACACGCAATGACAGATCTCATGTGCAAAGAGGAACTCCAACTTCTTAACAGAAAGCTTCTTAACGAAATCTACATTGTAGTAGAAGTTCTTGCCGTTAGTCGCCGCTGTCGGACACCAATCGCTGGCATCAATCATCTGCATCCGTGTTGCCATGTTGCCAAAGAAAGGAGTCTTCAACAATAGGCCTACACGGGCAGTAGTTAGTTTCTCAATAATTGCTTGATCTGTTTTGCTCATTGCTCGCTCTCCTTAGTATGTGTATATTATAACATCTATTTACACACCTGTCAATCAAAAAGATGTTGTATTTCTACAACATCTCCTGGCACTTAAAGGGTGGGCAAGTCCTGCTGAGACAGTCTTGCCCTGCACTGGAGTGGTCTTAATTCTCCATTGCTGACAAGACGTACTTGCCAAAACGCTTGTGGAACTCATCGAAGCTCTTCATCTTCGTTGCATCCAACGGCAAGTCGTAGTTAGTAAGAGCAGTCTTTGCACCCATCACTACCAACTCTGTTGGGAAATTGTCCATCATATAGCGGAAGAAGTTATCTGCCATATCGTCCCAAGCCTTAGCCTTCTTCTCTGCACGGTCTTTCAACTCGTAGCACAATGACACCGTCAAGGAATACATCGCTGACACTTCCTTGATCTGCAAGTCCTTGACCTTACCGTCGAGGATGTCGCTAGCCTTAGGCAATCGTCCAGCAATCTTACGGTGAGCCATAAACTTAATAGCCAAGCCATCACCAACTGCACCACTGATCAAGTTAGTCAATGTGTCATTGTCAGTGTCGTCATCAGTGAGCAATTCGCTAACGAATGTCCATGAGCGTGGAGTAGCAAATGCCTTTGAGCTAGACTTAGGATCAAAGTCATACAGGTCTTGCTTGGCAAAGCCTACATAACCAACGACCTCTGGGTGGATCTTGTTGAGCGTAGCCCAATCTTGCCAGTCATCAAAATCTACCTTTGCTTCCAAATGCACAAAGCGGTTAGCCAACGGAGCTGGCATACGATATGTCACGCCACGATCGCCTTCACGGTTGCCTGCGGCGACCAAATCCACACCGTCGGGCAGTTTGTAAGTACCTACACGGCGATTCAGAATCAACTGATAGGCCGCAGCCTGAACCGCTGGAGGAGCAGAGTTCAATTCATCTAGGAAGATGATTGCCTTGCTGTCTGGGTTAGTAGGAAGCTCTGCAGGAGGAGCCCACACCATAGTGCCCATGTCTGCATTGTAATAAGGGATACCTTTAATGTCTGTAGGTTCCCACAATGCAAGGCGAACGTCAATGACTTCGCGGCCTGCATCTTCGCCAATTTGCTTGACGATATCTGACTTACCAATTCCTGGAGGACCCCAAAGGAACACAGGGCGACGTTTTTGGATTGCCTTAGCGATTGAACGCTTGGCGCCTTTTGGACCGACTTGACGGACGCTAATATCTGCTGATGCCATAATAAAGACCTTTCTCAGTTGTTACAAGTTGCTTTCTCAGTGTTATAATTATAACACCATCTAGTTCATTTGTCAAGCTCTTTTTACAAAATTTAACTGTGTTGTTTTATCGCCACGAACACTTTTAATCTTTGCTTTGATGCTTATCTTACTGCCTGCTTCTAAGTTACTATTATACCAGAAATCTACGAAACTGTCAACCAGTTTAGCGGTAACCCTATACTTGTCATAGTCTTTGCTGTAGTACGATTTAACTACTTCGATTTCGCCCATGATCTTGTCGCCCACGTTGCCTTGTAGCTGAGTAGAGTTGCGGATGTCGCTGGTAAGTTCCTTGCGATCCTGCTCATGACGCATGGCGGCAGGCAAGCAGGATACAATGGCAAACTCTAGTAGGTTACGGCCAGTGAACTCATCCATCTGAGCAATCTTAAGAGCCTGCTGTTCGAAGTCGTTGATCTTGCCCGATAGCTGTTTGAGCAAGAAGCCGTTAAAGAAGTGTCGCACCTCTCGGCCACGTTCAATGTCTGCTTCTGTAGCTTCCGAGAACGATTCGGTTCGTAACCAACCCTTGACCATGAGCTTGTTGGCCTGCTTGATCACCTTACGGCATTCACCTTCGTAGACGACAACATCGTCTTTGACGTAGCCACCGTTGATACGATCAGCGGCAACTGCTAAACCCCAAACTTGATCTGCTGTAAACATGTTCGCTCCGTTGTTTCAGTATATAGCTATTATAGCACCGTTCGTCCGAAATGTCAACCACTTTGGCTGGAGTGCCGGCCAAGAAAAAGGGTGTTGTATTTCTACAACACCCTCAAACACTGCCCCGGGAGCGAATCGGTATGTGTTTGATAACCTAACTTAGAGCGTGATGCCTAGTGCTTTGGCCTTGTAGCCAAGTGCAACGATTTCACGGGATGGAGCGCCCATCTCATACTCAGTAACAGTAACACCATTGCCGGCGGTACGTTGCTTGGCATAGATAGCGTAACCATTTTGGCGCAAGCGACTTGCTTCTGCGGCCAAGTTACCAACGCCCAAGTCATGCTTGGCTTGTGCTGGCGTTAGCTTTGCACCGTTGTATAGTGCGTTGAAGACCTTGAATGTCTTGGTGTTTTTCGAAATACGTTTCATTTTAAGTTTCCTTTATAAAGCTGTGTTCTCACAGCGTTTTATTAGTATAGCAGGACTGACTTTGCAATGCAACCTTAATCTTTCCGTTTTACAGAAACATTTGCTCGAATAAAGGCACCCAACACAACCACAGCAAACCAAGTCTCAATAGTGTATGGGATAGCCACTACGGGGAACAAGGTATTGGTTGCCCAAATAGTTACAAGAGGCCCAATAGCAATGAGCACAACGATCAACACGATAGCCATAATAATTTTAAACATCTAGGTTCTCCATTTCTTCAATTTCTTGCTGAAGTTTCAATTCAGCCAATTCTTTTTCAATCAACTTTTCCATCTTCTTGGCGCCAGTGTTACTGGAGCCCTTCTTGTACATCAGGTGGTAGTGCTCTGCACAGTAGCTCTTGCCCGGGACGCTCTTCTGTCCGCATAGGGTGTAAGGCCACTCTCGTTGCTCACTGCCGATGAACTGGCACTCTTTGGCGGGGCCTAGCCCCGTATCCATTAAGCGCCCCTCCGCATGATAGTCACTTCAGCCATGCTCTTCCAATTTGTGGTAAAGCTCTTGCGCAAGTCAGCAACCTTCAACACTGTACGCAAGCTCAATTCACGCATCTTAGAACGGTTCTCCATAACAAAATCTACAACCTCGTCACGCTGGATGTCTTCAAACTCGTAGCTATCCAACATGCCGTCTTGTACAATCTGCTTGATACGCAGGCACTTCTCGCGATCAGTGTCCATTTGCAAGTCAATGTAGTGACAGCGTGACTCAAGAGCTGCCAAGTGATCCTGCAACTTCTTGCTACGCACATTCTCAAACTTGATGTTGGTGATAAAGATCGCACCAGCTTTGAACTCAAACTTGTCTGGGATGCCTTCGCTTCGCAGAATACGGCTGTCAGTGTTCCAGCTGATAGTACGCTTCTTGCTAGAGTCCAAAGCCGCTTTCAAAATGTTCAGCGACAAGTCATCCAACAGTACTGAGTCACAGTCATCAAACACAATGACATTGCCTTTCTCACTGTACTCGTAGAGCTTGCTATACAAGCCAATGGCGCTCATAGCACCTTTGACAATCTCATAGCGTGGCTTACGCTCACCCAATGCATTGAACAAGTCATCACGCGACAGTACTTCATCAACACCAAACGATTTGCCAACACCTGGAGGGCCTGTGACAATCATTGCTCGCACACTGCCTTCTTTGACTGCACGAGTCATGTCTGACAGTACTTCGAAGCGAGCACGGAGGCGCTCTACAATCTCTTCGTCTGTCTCTTGTGCTACAGCCGCATCGCTGATCTTAATCTGTTCCAAGCTCTTGTCTCCTGCTGGGGTGTTTGCAACATTGCCTGCGACTACAATGTAGCTATCTACACCTTCGCATTTGATCTTGATCTTGCGATCTGGGATGCCCGTGTTGCTAGGATTGGCACTACCGCCATTCACTGTAACAAAGCCACCTGTTGATCCAAACTTAAAACCATCTACCATCTCAAAGCGCACACCGCTCATGCTAGTCTCGCGACCGCGGATTTTGTATGTACCTTCGTTGATTTGAATAATTGCACTCATTTGTTTCGCTCCAATTGTGTGTTAGTAAGCCTATATTATAACGTCATTGCACATAGATGTCAACCCCTATGTGCAATACCCTTACAACTTAAAGGGTTTCTTCTGCTAGAATGGCTTCCGCCAATGCCACATAGCGATCGCTGTGGTCTGCTACGAACCAAACAGCCTTGCCGTCGATGTTGCGCAGAATGTACTCGTATTCCTCGTACTGGTGGTTCTCAACGTAGTCCGCATAGTCTTTGAACTTCTTGGCCTTACAGCCGCTTTCGTTGCGATCGCGTCCGTAGAAAGTGCATTCGCCTTCTGGCGCTTTCTCAAAGGCATGTTGCGTTCCAACTCGTTCAGCCAAGCTAGACATGTCGCCCAAGTCCATCAGCTGGCGCAGCTTAAAAGGATCGCTGTAGTGTTCAGCAAGGATCTTGCCGTTGTGATCCAAGTAACCGTCCCAGTGACAGTAGATCTGATCTACTGTACCGTCTGCGTATTCCAAAGCAATTGTTGATCGTGTTCCCATCTCGCGCTCCTTTTGTTTAACTTAGCCTCTAGTATAGCACCAAACAAGGGCCTTGTCAACCCCTATTTGTAATAACCCTACAAGTTAGTCAACTTCTAGCATTATGTTGAACTTGCGTTCCCATGCTGTAAGGAACTCGCCCCCTACATCTAAGCTCACATAGTTGTCGCCTTGCATGCCTTGTTCGCTGTACTCGACGTCACTGCCCGCAAGACCCTTCTGGCCCAAAAACAACTGCAACTCGTTAAGGAAGTCGCTGTCAGTGTATATAAGTCCGTCTGTATTAACATCCCACGTGGCTGTGTTAAAATACACACGCAGCTCGCCGAAGTCCTTTTCATCGTTAACATACGTAACACGCATGTCAGTGATCTCTACGCTCTTAGACACGTTGCTCCAATAGCCGTCACCTGCTGTCATAAACTGTACTGTCATCGCTCGCTCCTTACTGTGTTTAAGTTGTTATTATAACACCTTATGCCCAAACTGTCAAGTCAGTGTCTGCAATAACCTTACCCGCAGCAGGGTCATAGGTCAAGTACACTTTAGTACTATCAGTGCCCTCAAAGCTCTCGCAGCGATAGACCACAGTGTAACAGAACTGTCCGCCGTTAGTGATGCCCAGGAAACGAGCACCCGTAAAGGTAACATCGTCAGCAGCTTTCCTTACGGCCCTTTGCAGCGCAGCAGCAGTGAAGGTAGTCATTGTAGTCAGTGTCTCTGCGGTGATCATAGTGTAACTCCTTCTGCGTCAACGGCGTTGCTGAGCTCTGTGAACTTGCGGCTCAGTCGATAGACCTGCTGTTTAGCAGCATCCATGGCAGTGTAGATCAAGTCCTCTGCTGAACCGTCTGTTAGACACTCACGTGCGTCTTCGTAGAGCATGCCGCCCAAGTACTCCGAGCTGAGCTCCAAGCCTTCTACCATAACACGAACACGCAGCATGAACCACTCTAGCTTGCCCGAGTCAATGTCTCTGGCCATTTCTTTGAGATCGTAGTAGGGCTTGCCGTTCTCGTCCAAACTATCATCAAAGCATTGATCCAGGCCAAGGTCTTCCCAGGTCTTGTCTACGATGATCTCGTAGCCTTCACGCTCGTATACAGCCAACTCATCATAGTGTCGCATATCAGCTCCTTAGGAAAATTCGTAAAATGTAACAGTGCTGTCCAACTTCTGCAGCTCACGTGCCGCTGTAGTCAGCGTCTTGTAACGTTGAGCAACCGCTGTACGGCTCAGCTCTCCGTCACATGTAAGGTTCTCTGGACTCAGCTCTGAATCAATCATGTTGGCAATCTTTTGATTGTCCTGCCCAAGTACTAGTGCAGTCCCGCCAAATATTGCATTCCATTTATTCTTTTGATCCAAATACAATTGCAATGTACGCATAGTTCGCTCCTATGTTTGTTAGTGTAAGTGTCTATTATAGCACTAATCTGCAGGATTGTCAACCCCTACATTGACCAGTAGAGTTCGCTAGATGGATCGCAGCTACGAGGCGTATCCCAGGCTATCTCTACATCCTTGCCCGTCATCAAGTTCTTCACAGTCTTCATGGTAGGGAACCATTCAAAGCGCCAGCCCTTCTCTGGAGGATACAGATCAAACAGCGCAGCAACCTCACGGCGCATACCGTTGTCATCACGGTCCTGCCACACTGTAGTAGAGAACAGGCGTTCGCCCGACTTCTTGCGCTTGTCTGCCTTGTAGATGTACATGGTGTAGTTCTGTTTCATATCAATCTCCTCTAGTGTCTGTGTTAAGTGTAGGGCACAGTTCTCGACGCAAAGCCACTTCACGCTTGTGGGCCGCAGCTTTACCGCGAATCACTTCATGAACGTACACTTCGATCTCGCTCTTGTCGTTGAGAGTGCGCAGTGCATGACACAGAGCCCAATCCTTAGCTTCCTTCTTGGCGCGATAGAAGTGCTTGGCGGCACGTGCCAAAACGCTCTTATTAATAGTAGTCTCAGTCTTAGCTGTGACGCCTATGTAGCTACCGCCAGCAACACGCAGCTCATAGATGATATGATTGCGGTCTGTGCGCTTTTTACGGGGAGTGTTTTTTGTGTCCATGCATGTATTATACTGCCTTTTGGACACGTTGTCAATCGAAAAGAAAAGCCCTTACGGGCCCTATGGTTATGCTAGCTCTTCGGGATCGTCTTCAGCAGCAGCTTCTAGATCCACTTCATCCACTTCTAGTTCTTCTGTGGGTTCCACAGCAGCATCCTCCTCCACAGCAGCAGCTTTCTTCTTGGGCTTGCCCCATGCTGAGTAACTGGCGCCGTCCACCCTGCCCGACACGTTGTTGGCCACTGTCTGTACCTTGCCCCCACGAGCAAAGAACTCTTCTAGAGCACGATCGCTTGCTTCACGTGCCTCTCGTTTCTGCTGTACCTGCTGTGCTGCACTCTCTGCTGCTTTTGCTGGATCGTATGCTGTCATCTGTTTCCTTTGGTTACTATATAGTATGGTCCGGCGTAAGGGAATCGAACCCCTATAACGACTTTAGAAGAATCGTGTCCTATCCGTTGAACGAACGCCAGTGTATGGTGGGCCCTGTCAGAGTCGAACTGACCACCAATGGATTATGAGTCCACTGCTCTAACCAACATGAGCTAAGGGCCCGTATCTTATTCTTGCTGCTGTCCTTGTAGTACAAAACGGTGTAGATCTTCCATGCGCTCTGCGAATACCTCTGGTGAAGTCTCTGCTGCTCGCTGCATGTCCCAGTCTGAGGGATAGTGACGCAGCATACTACGTGCTGTTTCACGAACGATTTTTGGTACTCTAGGAGTGTGTTCTCTGTTGCAAAGATCCAATAGGAACCTTCGGGTCTGCACCACTGCACGGTATCTTTCATCTGGTAATGTCATAGATTCTCTGCTCCTACTTAACAGTCTTTTCTTCAGCATGTGTATATTATACAGTCACTTGCAGGAATTGTCAACCTGAAATTGCCGATCTAGCAGCGGGGTCTCTGGCTGAAACTGGCTGGGTCCTGGATTGAGCATAGGATCTGCCACGAACTCTCTAGCTGTAGTACTATATGTTCTAGGCTCATACGATCCCAAGTGCCGTGTGTATAGTAATAGAACTCCATGTGGAATAGGCTGCATATACTATTTACATAGTGCGCAAGTTTCAGCCATGCACACGGCCTAGCAGCGGGGCCTATTACCAAATGATGATTATGCCCGTGACTAATCCTAGACCAAATGCCACGAGACAGACTACGGCAAGTAGAACACAGTATAGTAAAGAGTCATCAATGATAGCATGTATAGTAGTCATATGTGTATATATGTAGAGTATAGTTATGAGTATAGTGATAACATCGTATGCACACTATATAGAGAACTACTATATAGTATAGATCATCGTATATGCGCAGCGGGGCCTACTGTGGAAGACCGTTTGAGCCAGTAAAGATGCTGCCGATACGGTGAATCAGAGTGAAATATAGTGGAAAACATGGCGAACTAGACCCTGTAAATTAGGCCGTTTGAATCGTTTGGATGGTAATTTCACACAATTTTGCACTTTTTCACACTTTCTTGAATGGTGGAGGGAGAGGCATAGTTCAAATGGTGCCAACCATATTTTCACCTTTTTCTACTCATTTCCATCATAGCCCACAACCGCCCACTTTCTCTCTCTATACTATATGTGTATAGTGTATATACGTTACTATATAGTGTGTCGTAATGCATGACCCTGCAGCGGGGCCTATGCGTACCCAGTGGTTTATAGTAGGTGTGAGCCTGTTAAGTATCCCATGATCCAAACTAGGGCTAGTAACGTGCTTGCACACAATGCATACACTCTGTTATTCATATAGGTTTTCCATTTCAATATAGTCTTCTTGTATTGCGTATGAACCTTTTACTACGCAGTCATCGACGCAGTATAGTTCGTATTCTAGGTTATCTATGTGTAGCTTATCAATACGTGTATGGAAACCCAGGTGTCTATTACGGTTACGTGCGGCTATACGTGCTCCGCCTAGTGTGTTATAGTAACGTATGCGCTTATCACTAGGCTCATGTACTAGATAGTAAACAGTCTTTTGCATACACATAGTTATGCTATATAGAGTATATGGTCACACAAGATCGAACATTGTTATGCTACCGTCAGACTTATAATGTACCTTATGATGCAGAATCAGTATGGGCTTTGGTTCAGCGACATCGTGGTTACATATCGGTAAGAGCTGGAGGGGAATATCATTATTGGGTTGAGCCTCGTTATGAAACTATATTATGTATAGCATTCCCCTTATTGACTCGCTCACCTAAACTAGACTATGTGTAAAAAATCTTGCGCAGGCGCTTCGCGCAGGTCTAGGATCATGTTCCCGTGAAAGGTTCCTGTTTGAGTTAAATATGTGTATGAAGAAACTAATCGTTACGCTAGCAGTACTACTCGCGGGTTGCACTACTATACAAGGGTGGATTCCCTCATTTTGGGACGATAATCAAAGCAGTCGTATTATAGATGTTCGAACACGAATACTGGCTATAGATTGCTCTCAACCGCAGACACCGCAGGTCAAGCCAATTGAGCAGGATCTTGTGTGGTTTCAAGAGTACAGTCGGGCCAAGGGCTTTCTACAACGGGATGTCATACGCCTGGTAGAACCCATGCAGGACATAGTTGCAGGGTGGGTCAAGCGTGGTGAAGGAAGTGTGGCCTACTGTGAATTAAAGAAGCGGGTGCTAGAACAAACAAGCGAACGTGCCGCTACAGCCGTACTAGGGAGATATTAATATGCTAGCAGAATTACAACAATTAGCCCGTTGTGGCCGTCCATGGGCAGAAAGTCGTGCTCAAATGGCCATAGCTATAACAGAACAGTATCAGGGTGGGGGTCTTAGTCAATCGGAATATCAAGAGCTTGTACGAGATCTAGTAAGTGCTGATCTGTTAAATAAACAAGCAGACGACATTGATCTAAAGAACATGTTGGTCTCGGCCGTAATGGCCATAAGTATGGTGGCATAACAATGACAGAACCCTTATATACAGGCCCAGCTTACCCTGGACAAAACAATATGACAGCACGTGGTTGCCTACATGCCAGCGTTACGCATGGCTCAACTAACAGCAAGGCCGTTGCAGTCTTTCTCCTAAACACCTTGGCCGGCGCCAAAACCACCCCACAAGAAGTTGCACAAGCACAAGCTATGCCGCAGCCCACAGTGGAACTAGAACAGGCACAGTTGGCCTGGGTCTATCACGTCCTTAAGGCCTAATAGACATTATGAAAATATTTGAAGTAGTAGATCGTGTAGTAGATGAAGAACCCGCAAGTCGCAGCCTTTGCACTAGCGGTAAGCCAGACTCAGCCCTGGGTGCTAGCCAATTGAGCTCATGCAAGAGTCAAGGCTATCGTGCTCACGAAGGCGGCAAGAGCCACAAGGTAGGACACGAACGTGTTAAGGTACGTGGCAAGAAAATCAAGGGCAAAAAATACGGCGGCCCATTACCAGACTGGAGTTAAACATGACAGTACGTGCCCGAGCAGGAGATTTGTTAATAGCGCCTCCGGGCATGATTGACCAGCGTTTTCAGGATGCTGTGATCATGCTCACACACTCAATGAGCAGGGGCCGATTTGCCCTATGTCTAAACAAGGCCACTGACTATACCCTACAGGATATCCTAGATGAAGTGGGGGTGGATGTTGCCCTAAACTTTCCCTTATACTGGGGTGGGCCCATGAGCCCGGGTACTGTGTGGATGCTACACGACTCAGAATGGGAGTTGGGCGACCATACAGAACAGATCAACGATGAATGGTCAATGACCAGTAACATCAAGATGTTTGAAGCCATGGCCCAGGGTGACTACCCCCAACACTTTCGTATGATGTTTGGCTATTGCTCATGGGCTCCGGGCCAGCTTGAAGCAGAGCTAGACGGGCGCAGTTCCGGGGGCAAGAAGAACAGTTGGCTAGTGGCCTCTAACC
>Ga0209599_10000529_pt1 | contig 24099 bp, 15 predicted proteins | sample Shrwel_input2_FT_FD_187534 | JGI IMG/M metagenome (GOLD analysis project Ga0209599, IMG submission 187534) | Subsurface microbial communities from deep shales in Ohio, USA - Utica-3 well 1 S input2 FT (SPAdes) (version 2) ... | reverse complement strand
GCCCCGGCCACGCCCCCGCTGCCCCCGACCGCCAGCGCGCCGTCGTGGGAGATTCGCCGCGACGCCGACCTGCCCGCCAGCGACGTGCCCGATGGCACAGGGGCAGACCCGACGCCACGGGTGGCGCTGTGGCCGGGCGAGGACGCGCACGATAGCGACGATGGCCTGCCCGCTGGCTGGTCGGACTGGCAGCAGGCCAGCCGCGCCGCCGCCCAGGGCGACTGGGCCAGTGCGCTGCAAGGCTACCAGCGCGCTTACGCCGCACTGCCCAGCCAGCCGGAGCGGGCGTTCAATCTGGCGGTCAGCCTGGAGCAACTGGGTCAGCGCGACGCTGCCCGGCTGTGGTATCAGCACGCGCTCAGCCTGACCGACGCACACAGCGACCCGGCGCTGCTGGCGCAGTTGCACGCCCGGCTGGCCGTGCCCGAGCCCCGCCCATGAGTCGCGCCGCTTCCCGTGTGCGGCTGGGCGAACACTTGCTGGCCCGTGGCCTGATCGACCGCGACCAGCTGGAGATTGCCCTGGCCGAACAGGCACACACCGGCCAGCCGCTGGGGGCGTTGCTGGTGCAGTTGGGTTTTGTGGCCGATACGCTGATTCGCGATGTGCTGGCCGAACGGCTGGGGGTGGCGGCTGTGGCGCTGGGCAACTGCCATGCTGACCCGGCGGCGCTGGCGGTGTTGCCCGAGGCGCAAGCCCGGCATTGGCGGGTGTTTCCACTGCACTACCAGCCGGCCAGCCGCTGTTTGCAACTGGCGATGACCCAGCCGACCGATCTGCCGCTGTGCGACCAGATCCTGCAACACAGCCATGGCCAGATTGCCCGGCTTGACCCACGCCTGGCTTGCGAAGCCGACATCCTGCAAGCCATCGACCGCCACTATGGCCACCCGGTGTCGCTGGATGCCATCTTGCAGGAAATCCGCCAGGGGCCGGTGGCTGCGCCGCTGCATCCCGGCCTGGCCGACAGCCAGCCGGTGATCCGGCTGATTGACGCGGTGCTGACCGACGCGGTGCTGAAATCCGCCTCGGACATCCATTTTGAGCCGGAGGCCCGCTTTGTGCGCATCCGTTACCGGATTGACGGGGTGTTGCATCAGGTGCGCTGCCTGCACAAGGACTACTGGCCCGCCATGCTGGTGCGGCTCAAGGTGATCAGCGGGCTGAATATTGCCGAGCAGCGCGCGCCGCAGGATGGCCGGGTGTCGCTGACCCTGTCGGGCCGGGCAGTGGATTTCCGGGTATCCAGCCTGCCCACCAGCCATGGCGAAAACCTGGTGATGCGCCTGCTCGACCGCAGCCGTGGCCTGCTGCCGCTGGCCCAGCTGGTGCCGGCCAGCCAGCTGGCGGCGGTGCAGCGTTTGCTGGCGCGGCCAGAAGGCATGGTGCTGGTGACTGGCCCCACCGGCGCGGGCAAGACCACCACGCTGTACGCCATGCTTAACCAACTGAACGACAGCGCGGTGAATATCATGACCCTGGAAGACCCGGTGGAATATCCGATGCCCAGGGTGCGGCAAACCTCGATCAACGAAACGGTCAAGCTGGACTTTGCCGATGGCATCCGCTCGCTGATGCGCCAGGACCCGGACGTGATTCTGGTCGGCGAAATCCGCGACCATGACACGGCGGCAATGGCGTTTCGGGCAGCGATGACCGGCCACCGGGTGCTGAGCACGCTGCACACCCATTCGGCGCTGGCGGCCATTCCCCGCCTGCTGGACCTGGGCGTGCTGCCGGATGTGATGGCCGGCAATATTGTCGGGGTGATTGGCCAGCGTCTGGTGCGGCGTCTGTGTCCGCACTGCCGGCAGCCACAGGCTCCAGATGCCGCCGCCCGTCGCCTGCTTGGTCTGGGGCACGCCAACCATGGCGCGGTGATTTACCAGCCGGGCGGCTGCGCGCTGTGCGATGGCGTGGGCTATCGCGGTCGCCAGGCCATCATGGAGGTGCAACGCATCGACGCCGAACTGGACGCCCTGCTTGGCCAGCGGGCATCGCTGACCGAACTGCGCCGCTGCGCCAGCCACAAAGGCTTCCAGCCGCTGGCCGAGGCGGCGATTGGCCTGGTGCTGTCTGGGCAGACTGCGCTGGAAGAAGTATTGCGGGTGGTGGATTTGACCGACCGGATGTAAGCAGGCCGCCACGGCAGTTTGCGGGTGGCGCGCCCTTCCGGGTTTTGCACAGGAGACGCTTCATGCAGTTTCGCTACCGGGCGGTGCGCGCCGATGGCCAGATTCAGCGCGGGGTTTTGCTGGCAGCGCATCCGGCGGATTTAAGCCAGCGCCTGGCGCGCACGGGCCTGACCTTGCTGGCCTGGCAGGCGCAGTCCGGATGGCGGGCCGATGGCTGGGCGGCGCGGGTCAGCCGACGCGATGTGATTCATTTTTGCTTTTATCTGGAGCAACTCACCCGCGCTGGCGTGCCGCTGCTGGATGGACTGCGCGATTTGCGCGATTCGGTGGACAACCCGCGCTTGCGCGATGTGGTGGCCAACCTGGTAGAAGACGTGCAGGGGGGCCAGCAGTTGTCGCAGGCGCTGGCTGCGCATCCGGCGGTGTTTTCGCCATTGATGGTTGGGTTGGTGGCGGCGGGCGAGCTGGCCGGCACGCTGGCCGATGTGCTGCAACGGCTGACCGACACACTGAAGCGCCAGGATGAATTGCGCGCCCACACCAGACGCCTGCTGCTCTATCCAATGTTTTTGCTGGCGCTGGTGGGCGCGGTGGCCGGGTTTATGCTGGCGTATCTGGTGCCTCAGCTGGCCAGTTTTTTGCAGTCGGTGGGCGAAAGCCTGCCCTTGTCCACCCGGCTGCTGCTGGAGCTGTCGGCGTTGTTGCGCAGTTATGGCTTGCCGGCGCTGCTGGGTGGGCTGGCGCTGGTGATGAGCTGGCGGCTGGTGTTGCGCCGCCAGCCCGGCCTGGCCCGACTGGCCGACCGGCTGAAGCTGCGCGCGCCGCTGTTTGGCCCGGTGTGGCAAAAAATCATTCTGGCGCGCTTTGCCAGTGAATTCGGCATGCTGTTTGCCGCTGGCATTCCGCTGCTGGACAGCCTGCGCATGAGCGAGCAGGTGCTGGGCAACCGCGAAATTGAAGCCGGGGTGGCGGCTGCGCGCCAGCTGATTGGCGAAGGCCATGGCATCAGTGACAGCTTTGCCCTGACCGATATGTTTCCGCCGCTGGTGGTGCGCATGCTGCAAATTGGTGAAACCACTGGCGAGCTGGAACGGGCGCTGGACAATGTGGCGTATTTTTACCGGCGCGACGTACAGGAATCGGTAGACCGGCTGCTGGCGCTGATTGAACCCACGCTGACCGCTGCGCTGGGCCTGCTGTTGCTGTGGGTGATCAGCGCGGTGATGGCCCCGGTGTATGGCATGCTCAGCCAGCTGGGAGGGCGCTGATGGCCAACCTTGGGGTGATTCTGACCGACGCTGCCGCCTGGGTGTGGAGCCTGGACGGCCCGCCTGCACCCTGGCTGCGGTTGGACGCCAGCGCGGATGGCCACGCCGCCTTGTTGCGCTGGCTGGGCCAGCACAGCGGTGAACTGCGCTGTCATGTGCTGGTGGATCTGGGTAGCGAAACCCTGTGCCACACCCGCCAGCCAGCGCTGTCCTGGTTCAACCGCCGCGCGCTGGCGCGCGTGCAGCAAGGCCAGTGGTTTGCCGCCGACGGGGTGGCCCGTCTGCGCTGGCTGCCGCGCCAGCGCGGTCAGGACGTACTGTCTGGTTGCGGGTTGAATGCCTCGGCGTCGCTGCTCACCTGGCTACACCTGCTGGCCAGCAGCCAGGCCGGGGTGGCGTCGCTGCATTCGGCCACCTTGCTTGGCCTGCGCCTGCTTGACCGGCTGGCCTTGCCGGCCAATGGCGTGTTGCTGCTGCATCCGGCGGTGGACGGCCTGCGGGCAAGCTGGCGGCATCACGGTACCCCGCAGCTGACCCGCCGGCTTGCCGGAAGCGACGAAGGCGCGCTGAATCAGGAGCTGCTGCGCATCCTGAGTTTTCTGGCCAGCCAGCGCCAGTACGCCGACAGCCAGCCGCCCTGCGTGCTGCTGGTGGCCGCCGATCCCGCTCAACTGGCGCAGCTGGCCACGCTGCCGGCGCTGGCCGGCTGTGTCCTGCACGGCAGCACCCTGGCCGACCTGACCGGCGCGGCCAGCCTGCGCGACTGGCTGGCACAGCATCTGGGCCGCGATGTGGGCGACTATCCGCTGCCGCCGGGTTTTGCCTATCACCGGCTGTGGCAATGCGGCCAGCGTATGCGTCAGGCTGCGCTGGCCACCGGCTTGATCAGCCTGCTGGCAGGGGCCGGCCTGTTTGGCTACAGCGACCATCTGCGCCAGCTCAGCCATACCTTGCAACGGCGCAGCCACGCGCTGGAACAGGCCGACCGGCAGCGCAGCCAGCAACTGCCGGTGCTGTCCACCCTGCAAGCGCGCCAGCACAGCGTGGACAGCCTGCTGGCCCTGCACCAGCACTGGCCGCGCTACCCCGACGACCTTGGGCGCTTGCCCGCCCTGCTGGCCGAACTGCCGGGCTGGCGTGTACTGGCGGTGCATTGGTCCACCGCATTTCCGCCGCCGCAGCGACCGCAGTCCAGCCTGCGCCTGACCCTGACCCCCGCCACCGAAGCCGACTACCGCCACAGCGTGCAGCAACTGGAACACGCATTGGCCAGCCAGCGCCGTCAGGGGGTGAGCGCCACGCTGATTCAGGCCCCGCACGACATTCAGCCCGACGGCACCCTGCGCCCGGAGCGCGCCGAGCATGGCCGCTTTGTGCTGCAGCTGACCCTGCCATCCCTACCCCGGAGCGCGCCATGAGCCTTCCCCGCTGGCCGCAACTGCGCCGCTGGCTGCCCTTGCGCTGCCTGCTGGTGGCACTGGCCGGGCTGCTCAGCCTTAGCGTGTGGTGGTGCGGCTGGGACGCGCTACACAGCGCCCGCCGCCAGCATCAGCAGGCGCTGGCCCGGCTGCAGCATGCCGAACAGCTACAGACCCACTGGCAGCACCGCCAGACGCTGGCTACCCGCTACACCCCCATCTGGCAGCAACTGCGCCAGCAGGGCCGGCTGGCAGAGGAAAACCGCCTGCTGGCGCTGGAAACCCTGTCTGCCCTGCGTCAGCATCCTGGTGTGGACAGCCTGAGCTACCAGCTTGGCCCACGCCAGCCGCTGGCCTGGCCCTGGCCCGACCCCAGTGCCGCCAGCCTGCGCCACAGCCCGCTGCTGCTGAACTTTCGCCTGAGCGCGCCGACCGCCCTGCCCGAGCTGCTGTCTGGCCTGGCAAGCCTGCCCGGCCTGCTGCTGCCAACCGACTGCCAGTGGCAGAGCAGCAGCGACAAAGACCTCTCGGTACACGGTGAATGCCGGCTGGTGTGGGTCAGCGCGGCAGAGGCAGAATAAGCATTGCGCACCAACCCTTGTCTGGTTAGGTGAGGCGCGCTGTGCTGGGGGGCTGCCATGCTTCGCGCTAGCTGGGGCAGCTAAGCGTGGATTCCCTGTGGCCTGGTGCATACCGACGCTGGCGGCCACCCGGCTGGGCGGGTATGCTCGCAGCCTTTGCTGACTTGCCTGACAACGGACCGACCATGGCGCTTAAAGCCACCATTTTCAAAGCTGAACTGAATATCTCCGATATGGATCGCGGCTACTACGCCAGCCATCCGCTCACCATCGCCCGCCATCCCTCTGAAAACGATGAACGCATGATGCTGCGCGTGGCCGCGTTTGCCCTGCACGCCGACGATCGGCTGAGTTTTACCAAAGGCCTGTGCGCCGACGACGAACCCGAGCTGTGGCGCAAGAACTACGCCGATGAAATCGAGCTGTGGATTGATCTGGGCGAACCTGACGAAAAGCGCCTGCGCAAAGCCTGTGGTCGCGCCGAGCAAGTGTGGCTATACACCTACGGCGGGCGCTCCAGCGAAGTGTGGTGGCAGAATATGCAGGGCAAGACCTCGCGTTTCAGCAACCTCACCATCGTCAATATCGCCCCGGAAACCCTGCAGGAACTGGCCGCGCTGACCGAACGCAGCATGCAGCTGCAAATCAGCATTCAGGACGGCCAGATGTGGGTGTCGTGTGACGAGCGATCGGTGCTGGTGGAAGGCGAGTACTGGCAGCGGGCGGAGTGAAAGCGGGGCGCTGAGCCCCGGCAAGCCCACCCGCCACCGTGCCGGGTAGCGTATGGGCTTGTCTTGGTACCGATCAGGCGATCAGTCTTTCGCTGCCGGCATTCGTGTGGGCTTGTACTGGCACGGGGCCGGCAGTTGTTTGTGCCAGCGCACGTCTACATCGCTGGCGCACACCCAGTTCACGCTGCCATCTGGCTCCAGCCAGCCCTTGAGCAACAGGCGTTGCCCATCCAGATGGCGGCCCACGTCCTGCAGTTGCACCGACAGGGTGAGCACCCGGTCGCTGGCGCTGGCTTGCCAGCTGCCGTCTTGCAGGCGGCTGCCTGATGGCAGCGCACCCAGGGTGCTTATCGACAGGCTGGCCGGCCAGGGTTCGCCGCGCTGCTCCTGGCCCAGTGCGTTGGCGGCGGGTTTGATGGCTTCCATCTGGTTATAGGCTTCGGTGGCCCGCTCGCGCACCTGCAGGTCCAGCCAGGACGACAGCGCCACCGCGCCTAGCACGCCGGCCACCAGCAGCACCATCATTTGCCCGATCAGCGTCAGGCCCTGTTGTGCGGGCGGAACACGCCGCCGTGCAGAAAAATGCTTCATACCCCATCCTGAAAAATGAACATCCTCGCACCCGCGAGGCCGAGATGCCGGCCATTGTGCCGGGTTATGCTGAAAAAGTCATACGTGGCGAGGGGTGCCAGGATGGGCGGATTTGGTGACCGCACCATAAATCCCGACGCTATCACCTGACCGTTGCGCCTAACCGCTTTACCCCCCCGTGTGCAGCGCCGAGCATCGCAGGGGTTGACTGCGCTGCGCGCAGGGTTGATTGAGGCGAGAGTGCGTCTCGCATCCGCCCTTCTTTCTTTGCTTCGCCAAAGAAAGAAGGCAAAGAAAGGCGACCCGACTTCCGCGCCCAGCCTGCGGCTGGGTGCCCTGCGCTTCTCAACCCTCAGGGCCGGCCCGGGAACTCGCGTCGGCTACGCCGCCGCTCAAACAACCGTGCCGGACGTCCCCCTGAGGGTCTGCGATGCTCGGCGCTGCACACGGGGGGTAAAGCAGTGGTGCGCCACCGCCTCTACGGATCATTCACTTGTTCGCCATCGCCCTCTGATTTGCTTTACCCCCCCGGACTGCTAGACTCAAGGCCATTTTTGTCTGCCCGGATTTTCCCATGCACAACGCTGACTGGCTGGCGCGCAGCACCCGCGCCGTCTGGCATCCCTGCACCCAGATGCAGCGCCATGAAACCTTTCCCCTGATTCCCATTGCCCGGGGTGAAGGCGTATGGCTGGTGGATTTTGACGGCAAGCGCTATCTGGATGCGGTCAGCTCCTGGTGGGTGAATCTGTTTGGCCATGGCCATCCGCGCATCAACGCTGCGCTGGTGGACCAACTCGGCCAGCTGGAGCATGTCATGCTGGCCGGCTTTACCCACCAGCCGGTGGTCGAGCTGTCGGAGCGGCTGGGCGCGCTCACGGGGCTGGGGCATGCCTTTTACGGTTCTGATGGGGCCAGCGCCACGGAAATTGCCCTGAAAATGAGTTTTCAGTTCTGGCAGCAAACCGGCCATCCGGGCAAAACCCGTTTTATCCATCTGGCCCACAGCTACCACGGCGAAACCCTGGGCGCGTTGGCAGTGACCGACGTGCCGCTGTTTCGCCAAACCTACGCGCCGTTGCTGAATGCCGCGCTGAGCGCACCCAGCCCGGATGCCCGGCTGGCTGGCCCCGGCGAAGACGGCGAGGCGGTGGCGCGGCGGGCGGCAGCGGGGTTGGAAGCCTTGCTGGCGGCGCATGCCGGCCAGGTGGCGGCGCTGATTGTCGAACCGCTGGTGCAGGGAGCTGCCGGCATGGCGATGTATCACCCGGTGTACCTCAGCGAAGCGCGCCGGCTGTGTCATCAGTACGGCGTCCACCTGATTGCCGACGAAATTGCCGTGGGGTTTGGCCGCACCGGCACGCTGTTTGCCTGCGAGCAGGCCGGGATTCGTGCCGATTTTCTCTGCCTGTCCAAGGGCATTACCGGCGGCTACCTGCCCTTGTCCTGCGTGCTGACCACCGATGAGGTATACGCCGCGTTTTACCATGCCGACATCCGGCGCGGCTTTTTGCATTCACACAGCTATACCGGCAATGCGCTGGCCTGCCGGGCGGCGCTGGCGGTGCTGGATATTTTTGCCGAGGACGACATCCTTGCCCGCAACCGTGCCAAAGCCGCCGAATTTGCCCCGCTACTCGCCCCACTGCAAGCCCACCCGGCGGTGCGCCATTTCCGCCAGCAAGGCATGATCTGGGCATTTGACGTGGACACGGCACGCGGTGACTTTGCCCTGGCGTTTTTCCGCGACATGCTTGAGCAGGGCTGTCTGGTGCGCCCGATTGGCCAGACGGTGTATTTCATGCCGCCGTATGTGATTGAAGCCGAACAGATGGCCATGCTGGTGGCGGCCACGCTGCGCACGCTGGATGCGCTGGTGGGTGAAGGCGAGGGCAGCGCGCTGGCCGAGCCGGCGGTGCCGTAACCCTCGGCAGATGCCAACTCGGGGAGCACCGCTTGCCACGCGCTTCGCGCAGCCCGCCCCTGCTTTGTATAATGGCGCACCGCAACTTTCAGGAATGGCCTTTATGCAGTCCGTTATTCATGCCAGCCAGCGCATCGTGGTCAAAGTGGGCTCCAGCCTGGTCACCAACGACGGCAAGGGGCTGGACCACGCCGCGCTGAGCCGCTGGGCCAGTGAAATAGCCGACCTGACCCGGCGCGGCAAGCAGGTGGTGCTGGTGTCGTCCGGCGCGATTGCCGAAGGCCTGCAACGGCTGGGCTGGGCCACCCGGCCACATGCGGTACACGAACTGCAGGCCGCCGCCGCCGTGGGGCAGATGGGCCTGGTGCAGGCCTACGAAACCGCATTTCGCGCCCACGGCCTGCAAACGGCGCAGGTGCTGCTCACCCACGAGGATCTGGCCGACCGCACCCGCTACCTGAACGCCCGCTCGACGCTGACCACGCTGCTCAAGCTCAATGTGGTGCCAATCATCAATGAAAACGACACAGTGGCCACCAGCGAAATCCGCTTTGGCGACAACGACACGCTGGGCGCGCTGGTCACCAACCTGATTGAAGCCGACGCGCTGATCATCCTGACCGATCAGCAGGGGTTGTACACCGCCGATCCGCGTAAACACGCCGATGCCCGTTTTGTCCACCATGCCCAGGCGGGCGATCCGGCGCTGGAAGACATGGCCGGCGGTGCAGGCAGCTCGGTGGGCACCGGCGGGATGATCACCAAGATCATTGCCGCCAAACGCGCGGCGCGCAGCGGTGCCGCCACGGTGATTGCCTGTGGGCGTGAGGCCAATGTGTTGTCGCGGCTGGCCGATGGCGAGGCGATTGGCACCCAGCTGATTGCCGCCGACACGCCGCTGTTGGCGCGCAAGCAATGGCTGGCCGACCACCTGCAACTGGCTGGCCAGCTGGTGCTGGATGCCGGTGCCGCCGACGCGGTGATCCACAAGGGCACCAGCCTGCTGCCGATTGGTGTGACGGCAGTGGATGGCGAGTTTCTGCGCGGCGAAGTGGTGGCCTGCGTGGATCAGCATGGCCGCGAGGTGGCGCGCGGGCTGGTGAATTACAGCTCGGACGAAACCCGGCAGATCATGCGCCATGCCACCCGCGAGATCGAGGCGATTCTGGGCTATATGGGCGAGCCGGAGCTGATTCACCGCGACAATATGGTCAGCGTGTAAAGCCAATGGGGCAACGCCCGGCGCTCCGGGCATTGCCCCCCCTCCTGCCCTGTCAGATGCCCGCGGATGGTTAGCTGGCCTTGCCCTTGATGCCGCGCAGATTGGTGGCTTTCTGCAGCAGGTCAAACCAGAACGGCGCGCCAAACAGGGTGGAGAGCGCGGTCACCATCCAGCCCATGGTCATCAGCGCCAGCTGACTGGCCGAATACTGCCAGTACAGCACGCCATCGCGCAGTTCAAACGGTGCAGTTTCCCAGCCTATGGGCAAGCTGGTCACGCTCAGCTGGTCCAGTGCGGTGTGCGCGTTGGCCAGGTTTTCCGGGGTGATGTTTTCCGCCAGGGTGGGGTGCAGCCACAGCACCTGAAATAGATGAAATGTATCAATATTGAACAGCATCGCCACCAGAAAGCCAAACAGCACCGTCCACCATTGCAGGGTGCGCTTGTAGCGCGCGCTGACCCGCTGCATGGCCGAATCAAACCAGTTGGCCAGCTCGGTTTCAAACTGGGTGATGTTGGCTGAGGCGCGCTGGTACATGCCGGTCATGGCCTGGCGCAGCTGATTATTGGGGATGCGCTGGATGGCGGCGTTCAGGTCGCCCGGCGTGTTGGCCACGGTTTGCAGCACATCGGTCATTGCCTGGGCAAACTGGCTGGGCGACACATACGACGGCTTGTGGTCCAGGCTCTTGCTGCTGGTGGCCTGGCCATTGCCCAGCGGGTTGAACTGGGCATGGTTGTACAGGCTCAGGGCCAGATGGTTGACGTCCGGGTCATTCAGCAAGCGCTGAATCCCCTGCAGCAGGTATTTGCCGCGCAATTGCACAAACGAGGCAATCGCTTCATTCAGCGAGCTGACAATCAGGCTGACCGCGCAAAAGCAGGCAATCAGGCCAATGGCCACTTCAAGAACAGTGCTTCCAAACATGCCGGGCTCCTTTTCGGGTTAAAAATACACGTAAGCATCCACCTGACTGCCGTCCTGGCTGGACGGGTTCAGCGTGTCAACGGCGGGGTAAGGCAGGGTGAGGTTCAGGCTGTGCGCGCTGCCCTGGCGTGATTGCAGACGCACGCTGTAGCGGCGGCCCGGTTCGGCCAGCAGGGTAATGCCCTGTGGTGAGGTGAACAGCGTGCTGGGCCGGTTGAACAGCGCGTCTTCCGGGCTGGCGTTGAAGTTGAGCCGCTGGCCAGTCTGCGTGTCATGCAACTGCAGCTGGCATTCCGCCAGCGGCACCGGCGGCGTGCCCAGCAAGTGGTAACGCCATTGCGGGCTGCTGGCCTCCAGCGATAAAAGATAGTCGGGCGGGGCCGTTGCCTGCAGCGCGCTGGCGTCAATCACCACCACGCCCCACGCTTGCGTCGGCACCGGGCCAAACCAGGCATCCAGCGCCGGCTGCTGATTCACCCTGAACTGATAACGCCCTTCCGCCAGCGGCCCCAGCGCCACCGGCAACTGCGCCAGCATCGCGGCTGGGCTAAGCGCCTGCCACACCGGCGCGCCCCAGTCGGCCTGGCCGGTTGGGCTGGCGGTGGCGGGGCACAGCGTCAGCGCGGCAGATTGCAGCGCCGGATTGACCGGCCAGTCAAATCGGGTGGGCGAGACGGGTAGGCGTGGTGCGTTGAGCGGGCCAGCCGGGTTGAGCTGGCCGGGCTGGCCGTGGGCCAGGCGAGCATCCAGGTAATACAGCCCGCTGCTGACCGGGGTGGCTTGCGCGGTGTAGCTGTCCAGCCAGGGGTCCTGACGCAGCAGCCAGAAACTCAGTAACGGTGCTGCCGATGGTGCGCTGCTGTCGGCACCTGGCAGTGCATACACCGCGCCGCCGTCGCCGCTGGGGCGAAACCGCCATTGCCGCCGCGCCAGTTCGGCCTGGCAGGCGTCGCTGGGCTGCAGCTGCAGTGCCGGGCAGCCATTATGGGCAAAGTAGCTGTGCTGGCAGCGCAATTGCCCCAGTAAACTGACCCCGCTCATGATGCGCGGCCCAGGTTGACATCCGGCGCGCTGACGTCGGGCGTTTGCCGGCGCGGCTGGCTTTCCTGCACGCTGAGCATGCGCACCTTGTACACCACCGATGGCTGGTATTTGGCCCCGAGCATGCCCCACAGATTGTTCATGTCCTGCAGGCTCAGGCTTTTCAGCTCGACGCTGAGCTTGGCCACGCCTGCCGGCCAGTCGGCGGCAGTTTCCGGGGTGAAATACGGGGTGCTCTGGAAAAACCCCAGTGCGTGGCTCAGCAGGGTGAGTGCGTCCGGGTAGCGGGTGCAGGCGGCTGACACCAGAATGTCCAGGTTCAGGTGCAGTGGCGGGGCGATCTGGCTGGGGCTGTAGCCGTAGCCGACGGTGGGGGCGGCGGCTTCTTTTTCGACATTGAGCAGGGTGAGCACCAGGGTATTGTCCAGTTCGGTGACTGGGCTGCCGTCCAGTTTGGTCAGGTTGGACAGGGTGACCAGCGGCAGCCGGGACGGCAGGCGGCTGGCCAGTTGGTTGGCCAGCTGCTTTTGCAGAAAATTCAGGATGGTTTCCAGCATGGGGCGGTCCTTGGAGAAAATGGGCTGCATGGTTTGACTGCGCTGCGCGCAGGGTTGATTGAGACGGGGAAGCGCCCCGTGCGCGCCCTTCTTTCTTTGCTTCGCCAAAGAAAGAAGGCAAAGAAAGGCGACCCGACTTCCGCGCCCAGCCTGCGGCTGGGTGCCCTGCGCTTCTCAACCCTCAGGGCCGGCCCGGGAACTCGCGTCGGCTGCGCCGCCGCTCAAACAACCGTGCCGGACGTCCCCCTGAGGGTCTGCGATGCTCGGCGCTGCATACGGGGGGTAAAGCGGCTAGTAGCCAGTCACGTTGAAACACGATGGCTCACGTTCCACGACGAACCACTCGCCGCGCCCCACCGCGTCATTCCCGCGCAGGCGGGAATCCAGGCGTGTCCACAGCGTACAGCGGGGTGAGCGCTCATCAGCGCTACCTGCGCCATGCCCACCGCGCACGCTGTGGCGCGGTCTGGGTTCCCGCCTTCGCGGGAACGACACCTGAGGTGAAACTCATGCCGAAAGCGCTCTAATCGCCTGTCAGTCGATTCAGATCATGGTGACTGGCTACTAGGCACCACCGCCCGGTGCTATCACCGGGATTCGTGATTCAGTCAATATGCAGTCACTAAATCCGTCCATCCTTGCGCTGCTCCCGCGCCACGCCTTGCAGCAAATCCGCCTGGACAATCTGCGCCGGATCGCGCTGCACCGCCTGCAGCGCGGCATAGCGCAACACATTGCTGATGGCTCCGCCGCTAAGCTCCACCTGCTCGGCCAGGGTGGTAAGGTCGCAATCGGCGGCCAGCGGGCAGGGCAGGGTAAAAGCGTTGCGCCACAGCTGCAGCCGCTCCGGCGCGGCGGGCAGCGGGAAATACAGCATCGACTGAAACCGGCGGGAAAACGCCTCGTCGATATTGTTTTTCAGGTTGCTGGCCAGCAGGGTCACGCCAGGAAAATCTTCCACCCGCTGCAGCAGATACGCCACTTCCTGATTGGCGTAGCGGTCGTTGCTGCTATTGGTCTGGCTGCGCTTGCCAAACAGCGCGTCGGCCTCGTCAAAAAACAGGATCCAGTTCTGCCGCTCGGCCTGGTCAAACACCCGTGACAGGTTTTTTTCGGTTTCGCCAATGTATTTGGACACCACCAGCGACAGGTCCACCCGATACACCGGCATGCCGGTGGCCTTGCCCAGCAGGGTGGCGGTCAGGGTTTTACCGGTGCCGGGCGGGCCGTAAAACAGGGCGCGAAAGCCGGGCTTGAGGTGGCGGTTCAGCTGCCAGTCGTTCATCAGCGTATGCCGGTGGCGAATCCAGGCGATGATTTCGCTCACTTCCTGGCGCAGCCCGCCGGGCAGCACCAGATCGTCCCAGTCCAGCGGGGTGGTGATGCGTTGGGCCGGAAAATCCTTGCCATAGTTGGGCTGGTGGGGCTGGCCGCTGGTCAGCAGGCTCAGGCTTTCCGGGCTGAGCTGCAGCGCTTGGCCCAGTAGCGCGGACAATGCCGGCGCATCGCTGGCGGGCAGCCCCCAGCTCAACACCCCGGCCCGGCGCAGGGGCGCATCGGCGGCAAACAGCGGGTACACCGGCAGGCGTCGCGCCATATCGTGGCCGGCCAGCAAAAACGCAGCGGTTTCCGCGCTGGGCCAGAAGCCGCGATGCTGCGGGCTGGGGCAGCCGGCAAATTCGGTAAACGGCTGGCCCAGCGTGCTGTTGGTCAGCAGTAGCAAATCCAGCGCCGACGGGCGCACATGCGGTGCCAGCGCCAGAATCAGCACCAGCCGCTCTGCCTCAGACAAACCCCATGCCGTCACCGCCTGGGTGTAGGCGGCGTCTTTCACCAGCGCGGGCGCGGGCGGCGGGGTGAAGGGCTGGTTCTGGAAATAACTGTCCAGCGCTTGGCTGATCCAGTGCTGCAGCCAGGCCAGCTCCTGCTCCAGTGCATGGGCGTGGTGCGCATTCCGGGTGGACGGGTGAAGGTGAGGGGCATGTGTCATGGTTTTATCTCCAGTGCACCCAGAGCACGCGCGGCATCCAGGGCAGTTTGATCATCGCCAGCCGCCACGGCAGGCTGTCGAGCAGCATGTCGTAGGCGCGTGGCGACACACTCAGGGTCAGGCGGTCATCGTGGTCACGCAGCTGGCCGTCGCGCAGCAAAAAGCTTTCGCGCAGGCCCGCCACCGAGGTGTGTTTCAGCTTGTCCCAGCGCTGGGTCACCATGTGCAGCAGGCTTAGCCCCAGTTGGGTGGCGTGTTCGTCTGGCGCGGCGGTCCACACCGGCGATTCGCTGGCCGGCATGCCGCACAGCAGCTTGTTCAGCCACAGCGCCGATTCCTCGCCATCGGCGTGGCCGCTGGCCAGAAACTGCAGCAGAAATACCGCCTGACTGCGGGCTGCGGCATCGACAAATACGCCGTCCACCACCAGGCCCAGCCGCTCGAAGTAATGGCCGAGAAATGGCCATAGCAACACCAGCCCGGCGTTGCCGATGGCAATGGCCGGGCCGCTGCTGGCCGTGTCGGTTTCGGCATCGCGGCCAGCAGCGGGCTCAGCCGCTGGCACGCTGGCTGGGCGTGGCGGCGTTTCGGCTGGCAGGCTGTGCGCCACGGCCAGCTGCCACAGCGCCTGCACCTGCCCACGCGCCACCCTGGCGGCGCTGCCGGCCTGAGCGCTCAAGCGTGCCAGCAGCGCTGGCTGCCAGTGCGAGGCGCTCAGGCCAGTGTGACGGCGCAGCGATGGGCTGAAGCTGGCCAGCCAGTGCTGTGCCAGCCGCGCCCGCCGACCTGGGTCGGCCAGCAGGGCCAGCAGATGGTCCCAGGCCAGCGCCATGCCACGTTGACGCTGGCCAGCTGGCAGGCTGTGTGTCAAGGCGTCCAGCAGGCAGGCCAGCGCTGCGGCCTGAGGGTCTGGCAGCCACAGCCAGAGCAAACGCAGCCGCAGTGCTGGCGGCAGCTGCTGAATCAGCCGTTGCCGCAGCGGCGCGTGCGTCAGACCGGGCTGCAACGCGCGCCGCCAGTGCCGTCGCCAGCCGCTGCTGCGCTGCGCCAGAGCGTGGCTGACGGCGTACAACTGGCCCAGCTGCTGCCGATCCAGCGGCTGGCCGTGGCTGAGCAGGCGCTGCAGCGCGGCCAGTGCCACGGGTGCGCTTGGCTTTGCCGGGGCAGGCGCGTCCGGCGGGCGGCGATAGATCGGGCCTGGCCGGGGGGCGTGGGTGGCTGGGGTTGCCGCAGCGGCATCTGCGTCTGCGTCTGGCTGCGCGGTGTGCTCTGCCAGCCAGGTGCGAAACGGTGCCGTGGCCGCGCCGCCCTGCTGGCTGGCCGTGTCCGCCATGGCCTGACGGTACGCCGCCTGCGTCAGCCCCAGCGGCCCGGCCAGGCTGGCACTGATCTGCTCCAGCCACGCCTCGGCGGAGAGCGGTCCGGTCTGGCTGAGCTGGGCCAGGGCCATCTGGCCGTGCAACGCCAGGCAGTGCCGCCGCGCCGGTGGGCTAAGGAGCGGGTGCTGCGCCAGCGCCTGTGTGGTCCGCCACCAGTCAGCCAGCACACGGCTCAGGCCGGGGTGTAGCTGTTGCCACAGGCATAGCAACGGTGCAGGCGGCAGGCTGGCCAGCAGACGCTGTTGCACATCAGGCCGGCCCAGTAGCGGGCGCAGTTGCGCCAGCCATGCGGCACCATCGGCGCGCTGCAGCTGGCGCAACAGGCGTCGCGCCGGGTCGGGCGAGCGGGTGCCGACCACCGGCCATTGGCCATGCTCCAGCCAGCGGCACACGGCGGCGCGTTCGTCGGCGGCAGACGGCGGACTGCTGGCAGCCGGTGGTGGCAAGGAGCGTGTTGGTGCCGCTTCGCCGTTTAACGCGGCCAGCACGTCAGCGTAGTCGCGCAGCAGGTGCAAGGCCAGCGCTTGCGCCAGCCGGGGCCGCGACCAGCCGTGCAGCCAGGCGTGCGCCACCCAGGGGCTGAGCTGGGCGGGGGGCAGCGCCAGCTGGCGGGTCAGCTGCCGCCAGTCCACGCCGGGGGCCAGGCGCGCCCACAGCGGCGCGTGCGCCTCGGCGGGAAGGCGGGCCAGCTCGGGAAGCAGAGACGGCAAGCGCTGGCGTAGCCAGTGGGGGTCAAGCCGGGCTGCGCCATCGGGCGTGGCCAGCGCGTGGGCCAGCGTCTGATACAGGCTGGCGGGATGGCCGCTGGTCCGTGTCGGGGCCAGCGATGCAGGGCGGGGGTCTGGTGCGCTGGCTGGTGATGGCCCGAGCTGGTGCATGGCGGCCAGGTGGCGTGGCCAGGCGCTGGCGTCGCCCGTCAGGGCGGCATGCCAGTGCTGCTGCAAGCCCTCCCACAGCGGCCCGGCGGGACGCGCTTGCCGGGCCTGCGCATAGGCGGCGGTCAGCCAGAGGCGCGGCGGCTGGCCGCTGATGGCCGCCAGCGCTGGCCACAGCTGCGTCAGCCAGTCGCTGGCGGAGAGCGTGGCCGGGGCGGTACTCCATACCGCCAGACAGGCGTCGGCCAGCCAGTCTGCCTGCAGTGGGGCGGCCCAGGCGCTGGTGCCAAGCCAGTTGGCCAGCTGCTGATGCTGGCGTTGGCGCGACAGTGACAGGCCCAGCCAGCGCCACAGCGGCTGGCGCTGGGCCGGGTTCAGGCTGCGCAGCAGACGGCGGCGGGCGGCTGGGTGGGCCAGTTCGGCGCGCAGCAAGGCCGCCAGGTGGGCAGGCTGGCTGTGCGCCAGCTGGGCCAGCAGCTCGGCCAGTGCCGGAGTGTGCCGGTCGGCGTGGCCGCGCAGGTGAGCACAGACTGCCGCGCTGTCGTGCTGGGCCGGGCTTTGCCGCGTCACGCCATCGGCCAGCGCCAGGTGTTCCAGCGTGTCGAGCAGGCTGCCGTGCTGGCCGGCACGGGTTTGCCAGTCTTGCAGGGTGGCGGTCAGCTGCTGCAGCAGTTCGGCGTAGTCTACCTGGTAATGCCGGGCGATGCGGCGCAGGGTGGCGGCGATGAAACTGCGCCGGTTGAACTCCGAGCCATGACTGACCAGCAGGTCGTGCAGGATCACCGACCACAGCGTGGTGTGAAACCCGGCGGCATCGCTGCGGACCAGCGCTTGTTGTTGCTGGCGCTGGCGCAGCTGCCGGGCGTAGCCGACGATGGCGTCGGCATGGCTGGGTTGCAGCAGTTGCACCAGCTGGCCCAGCAGCGCTTCCGGCAACTGGCTGGCCAGCCGGACGCTGATGGGTTGCGCGGCGCTGGCGTACAGCAACTGGCGCAAGCTGGCTGGTGTGTAGGTCAGCGCGGCAGTCACCAGCGCGGTAGGTTGCAGGCGGGTTTGCCGGGCGAGTGCACCGTGTTCCAGCCACTGGCGCAGCGCCTGCCAGCGCTGCTGGCCGAGCGCAGTGTCTGCTGCTTCGGCGGTAGGCGTGGTGTGCAGGCTGCGCCCCAGTGCGTACAGCAGGGTGAGCAGGCCACTGCGCTGGCCGGCGCGTTGCAGCTGTTGTTCCAGATGGGCGGTCAGTTGCGCCAGCAGCACGGCGTAGTCCAGCCGGTAGCGCTGCGCCAGCCGGCGCAGGGTGGCGGCCACAAAGCTGCGCCGGTTGAATTCTGAGCCGTGGCTGGCCAGCAGGTCGTGCAGGATCACCGTCCACACGCTGGCCTGAAACCCCTGGCGGTCGCTGCTGATGGCCAGTGCGGCCTGGCGCTGCTGCAACTGGCGGGCGTAGCTGACAATATAGGCGGCGTCGCTGGGCTCAAGCAGCGTGGTCAGCCGCGCCAGTGCGGTTTCCGGCAGGGTATGGGCCAGTTGACCGGCCAGCCGGGCCGGGTCGCGCTGGCTCAGCAGCAGCGGGCGTAGCGCCCCGGCATGGTTGTCCAGCGCCGTGGTCAGCCAGTCGGCCAGTTGCGCCGGGCTGGCGTGTGACTTGCCCTGGCTGATCCAGTCGCACAGCGCCTGCCAGCCAGGTGGCAGGCGGGGGGCTGACGGGCGCGACGGCGCGGGCAGGCCCAGCCGCTGCAGCTGGCTGCGCAAGGCATTGGCCAGACGGATGGGCAGCTCGCGCTCCAGGCTGGCCGCCGGCAGGCTGCCCAGATCCAGGGTGAGCTGGCGCAGGTGCAGCCAGTCTTCGCCCGGTGCCGCCGCGTCCAGTGCGGCCTGCAGGCCATGTTCCAGCGCGCTGGGGCAACAGGCGGTGAGCCGCTGTTGCAGCGCCTGGCCGTGGCCCAGCCGGTCGGGGCTGGCGCATTCAAAGCAGATGTCCAGCCGCAGCTGGCCAATGCGGTGATGGCCGGGCAGTGCAGACATGGTCAGGGGGCCGGCGCGGGCAGCGCCTGCAAGAACTGGCGCAGCGCCTGGGTGGCCGCTTCCAGCTGGGCTGCTGGCGTCGCGGCACGCAGGCTGAGGGTTTTTTGCCTGGCCCAGGCGGCGTACAGGGTTTCAAACTGGCGCATCTGGTCAATGTCCAGCCAGTGGCAGCGGGCGTCCAGATGCGCCGGGCAGTGCTCGGCCAGCAGCACATTCACGTAGGCGCGAAACTCCGGGTTGCAAAAACGGATCGGCCAGTCGGGCAGCAGCACGCTCAGCCGGTAGCGGTAAAAATCCTTGTCTGCGTCGCTGAGCGCGTCCAGCTCGGCAGCGGGCGGGCGCAGCAGCAGGTGCTCCACCACATACAGCCCTTCTCCGGTGTACAGCGACGTCCATGCCGGCCCCTGGCGGCGCAGCCAGGCAATCAGCCGGTCGCGGCTGTGCGCCAGTCCGGCGCGGTGGTGGCCGCGCAGGATGGGCTTCTGGCTGCCGTCCGGATAGCTGAACAGCAACTGATGGAAGCAGCCGCAGTCCGAGTGCGTGATCTGATAACGCACTTCATCGGTGCCGTACTTGAACAGCATGCCCAGCAGATTGGGGTCCTGGCTGAAAAACTGCAGGGTATGGTGGTCGTCGGCCTGGCTATTGGCCAGGCTGATTGGCGGTGTGGCGCTGAGTGGCGCGCGTGAGCGCGGGTAGCGCTGCAGCGGCTGTGTACCGCCCAGTCCCAGCCGCGCTGCCAGCAACTGCTCCAGCCCGGAGCCGCACGGCAGCGGCTGGGCCAGCCGCAGGGTAAAGTTGTGGCCATGGCCGCGTCGGGCGCTCCACAGCGGGTAGTTGAACAGCAGCGCGGCTTTCCAGCTGGCCAGTTCAAGCAAAAACCCGTCGGTATGGGCCGGACGGGGGTCAAAGCTGTGCAGCAGCGCATCGTCAAAGTGCTCGTTGAAGCGCGCCAGCAAGTGGTTGAGAAAGCGGTTGCGTCGTTCCGGGTAAGGGTCGAAGCGCGCCATCAGGCGGTTCAGTTCGGCCAGATAATGCTGGCGCAGCGACGGACCGGGCGGCGGTGCATCCTGTTCGGGCAGCAGTTGCAGGTGCTTGCCAGTGGGCGCGCACTGGCAAGCCAGCTGGCGCACCCAGTCGGCCAGCGCGTGTGCGGCATGGCAGCAGGCGGTTTCGCTGGGGTGGCGTTGCGGGCTGACGGCCAGGGTGTGGCCGTCCGGGTGACGCAACACCAGCCCCCAGTGGCCGTCTGGCCAGCGTCGGTAGCTGTAGTGGTGCGGGTAGCGGCCAAAAAACAGCACGTCGTCCACTTTGGCCGGGCGTTCGGCCAGCCGACCCGGCCAGTAGGCGCACAGCAGCAGCTCGCCCCTGGCCCCGGTGATGCGCAGGCCCAGCGTGCCTTGCCGATGCTGGCGGATGGCATGCTGCGCCTGCGGCTGCGACAGCTGGCCAAGCAGGCGCTGAATCAGCGCCTGGGCGTCGGCGGCGCTGGCGCTGGGCTGCACCGCGTAGGCCAGCGCCACGCCGTCGTCATCACACAGCTGCACTTGCACCCGGCCCTGACCATCGGGCTGCTGTCGGTAATTGCCCGGCTGGCGGCCTGCCTGGGCAATCCGCTCTGCCAGACGGGATGCCGCCTGCGGGCTGGCCAGCCGGGCGCTGCGCAGGCACAGGGTGTGGCCGTCCAGATACACGCAGACAATCTGTCGCCAGCGGTGGTCTGGCTCTGCTGGCGGTTCGGGCGGGGCCAGCACCTCCAGGGTATTGGGCGGCGCGTAAGGCTGGCTGGCGTCGCCCACCAGCGACTGGGCAAAATAGCTTTGCGCGCTGGCCGGGGCCAGGGCAAACAGCTGGCGGGCATTGGCCAGTTGGGCAAAGGCATTGCTCAGCACCTGCTCAAACAGCAGCAGATAGGCACGCAGCTGCTTGACCTGGGCCTGGCGGCGCACGCCAGCGCTGACCACCTCCGGCGCAAACAGCGCACTTTCGTCATTGGCCTGCCAGTTCAGGTCGGCGGGCACGCCGTAGCGGCCCAGGCCATAGGTTTGCGGAAACTGATGCTGGATGGAGTCGTAGCGGCCAATCTCCAGCGCCCGCCCGCTGGGCAGTTGGCCATAGGCCAGGCTGGCGGTGGACAGCTTGACGGCGGCTTCGCGGGTCAGGCCATCCGAGCGGTTTTTCAGAAAATAATGGCGCACCCGCGCCGCGTTGAGGGTGACTGGCGTGCCCTCCGCATTGATCACCTGAAACGGCCAGTCCGCGCCGGCTTCCGGCAGGTCGATAAAGGGGATGGAATCGGGGTCGAGTGTCAGGGTTTCCTGGGTGGGGTCGGGGACAAAATGCAACTGGCTGAGCTGTTGCACGCCAGCGGTGGCCAGCACAATGCTGGCGATGTGCTGCAGGCTGACCTGGGTGGGCCGGGGTTGCAGATCGGCGTCGTCGATGCTGCCATAGCGCAGCAGCGGCCCCTGATAAATCTCGTCCGGTGGTTCGCCGGCGGCCAGGCGGGCGTCGATGGGTCGTGGAATCGGGCAGGGTGCCAGCTTGAGGTCGAGGTTGAACAGCACGTCGCCCATCACCTGGTCGGCCTGGTAGCCTGGCTTGAGCTGGATCACCCCGTGCAGCGGCAGCGCCTGCTGCCTGAGCACCGACACGCTGACCAGCTCGTCGCCCAGCAGGCGGTTGGCGTGCAGATGGCGGCTGACGTCGGCCATCAGCGCATCATCGTCGCCCCAGCGGAATTTCTCGATCAGGCCACGGTACAGCCCCGGCAACGCGCCCACCACCGGCTCCAGCCAGATGTTTTTCAGCCCGGCCACCCGGTCGTACAGGTATTTGCGGTAGTCGTTGGGCGTCAGTGGCGCGCAGGTCAGGATGTCATTGCCGGTAAACAGGCTGTTGCGGTCGATGCGGCCATTGGCGTCGGCCAGCAGGTCTTCCACCCGGTAGTGGCCGCGCAGGCCCAGGTCTGTCAGCGCGTAGGCCAACTGCTCCAGGATGGTCAGGCCGGGGTCGTGCTCGTTGTAGTCGGTCCATTGGTCCGACGACATGGCCTGGGTGGCCTGAATACCTTCGGCCAGTAGCCCGGCAAAGTCCATGCTGGGCGGCAAGGGGTCGGGAAAGCTGTCCAGCAGCGGGGTCGGAGAAGACGGTTCACGCATCGCTTAGCTGTCCTGCGGCGTCAGCTGGCAATCGATCTGCGCCGGGTTGCCATAGCTGTCCACGCCAAAATCGCTGCGCGCGCGCAGGCTGAGCTGGAACTGGTCCTGCGGGCCGGGCAGCCAGCCAAACTGCACGCTGTGCCAGGGCAGAATGCTGTCGCGGCTGACGGTTTGCTGGATGCGTTTGTGATTGCTGCCGATTTCCACCCTGGCGTGGTTGCTGATCCGGTAACTGGCGCGGGCACTGACCGTGCTGGCCACACACAGCCAGACGCCGGGGGTGGCGGTGGTGACGGGCAGGGTGTACCAGCGTCCGTCGGCAGCCACGGTAAAGCGCCGGCTGTCGGGCTGCTCGGGGGTGGGGGCTGGTTCAGGCGCGGGCGGCGTGGGATCGGGTGGCGTCGGCTCTGGCGCGGGCGGATCCGGCAGCGGGCTGGGCGCAGGATCGGGCACGGGCGTTGGTGTTGGCGCAGGGGTGGGCTGCGGCGTGGGAGCGGGCTCGGGCGGGTCGCTGTCCGGATGGCGGCTGCGCCAGGCGGCAATCATCTCGCGCAGGGTGCGCAACTCGGTTTCGGTGAGCTGGTCACGCGGAATGAACGAGTCGATCAAATTGGCAAAATCGGCCCCGGTGGGAATGGCCCCATCGGCAAAGGCCTGTTTCAGGTCGTCAGGTTTTTTGACCATGGCGCTCGCGCTCGTGTGCAGTATCGGGCAGGGCCGAAACAGGCAAGTTCAGAAAATAATAAGGAGAAGGCGGGCTGGCCTGCAGGCAGTCGGGGGCCGGGGCGTACTCGAAGCTCATCACATCTTCGCCCACCACCATCTGGCCAATGCCATAGCGTTGCGGCGGCGGGCTGATAAAGTGCTGCCGGGCTGGCACCAGCACCGACCAGGGCGTGGACGGAATCAGCGCGTCGTCACGGCCCAGCCAGCGGGTGCAGCGCTGCTCGCCCTGGGCAAACACATGCAGGGCGCTCAGCATCACCACCCTGGCCACGCCGGGCTGGTTGGCCAGATAAACATACAGGTCGTTCATATTGCTGTTGCCGCCGCCAATCGGCAGCGCCTGGCTGCTGTCGCTGCGCCAGGGGGCCAGCCAGGCGCTAATCTGGCGGTTGAGTTGATTCCGGTAGTAGGCAAAGTCGCTGCCGGAAACCAGCTCGACCTGCACGCACACCTTGATGTCTTCGTATTGCGGACTGAACACCCGGATGTCCGGCACGCTGGCGCTGCTGTGCGCCAGCAGCAACTGACGGATGGCGAGCAAGGTGGGCACTGGCACGCTGGGCTGGTCGCTGAAGGCGCTGCCCGCCGCCGGCTGGGGGACCACCACCACGCCCAGCGTGCCTGGTGCCAGCGGCGCACACGGGTAGGCGCGCTGGCGCAGGGTGGCCGGGGTGATGCACTTGGCCTGCGAGACGCTGGCAAAAGCATCCAGCGTCAGTTGTTCAATGTCCAGCGCACGCACCACCCGCTGCTTGTGGCGCAGCCGCTGGCTGACCCGCACCCGGAAAGCCTGGGCGCTTTCCGCCGACACGCCGCCGGCAGTGGGCAGCGCCTGGCGCAGGCCCTGAATGCCCGCCGGCTTGCTGACAAAACCCTGCAGGCTGTTGGCTGGCTGCGCGGCGGCGGCCATCGGGTTCAGGCCGGTCAGCACCTGGGTGGCCAGCGCGCCCTGGGTATCCAGCAGCGTGGTATGGCTGTGGGCGGCGGGCTGGTCGCTGACTGCCGCCAGCCAGAACAGGCCGGACGGCATCAGGGTGTTGTCCTGATTCAGCCGGCGCGGCTGGGTTTGCAGCCGCAACACGCCGCTGCCGGTCAGCCCTTGGGTGCTGTCGGACAAGCGCTCGCTGGCGGCAAAGCGCTGCCATTGGTTATCCAGCAGATAATACCAGTCCACCGTGCCAGGGCTGGCTGCTGTGCTGGCGCTGTGCGGCCAGCCCTGGCGGATGGCCTGCTGCTGGGCGTCGGTTTCGTGCATGCCAAACAGCAGGGAAATGACTTGCCCCGGCTGCACGCCGCTCAGCCCGATATACAGCTGGCCAGGACGTTGCAGGCCGTCGAGCAGGGTGTTGCCATGCGCGGGGGCGGCGCAGTGGCCAAACGGCCCCAGATGAAAGAAACACGGCATCAGCGTACCCAGCTCATCCATTGCCCGGCTGCCGTACAGCTGCTCGCTGGCCTGGTAGTCCAGGCTCAGGCGGCTGGCTTGCGGGCTCAGCGGCGGGTTGGGCCAGCACACGCTGGGTGCCACCGGGGCTGGGGGCGGCGGGAGT
>Ga0209599_10000526_pt1 | contig 24251 bp, 16 predicted proteins | sample Shrwel_input2_FT_FD_187534 | JGI IMG/M metagenome (GOLD analysis project Ga0209599, IMG submission 187534) | Subsurface microbial communities from deep shales in Ohio, USA - Utica-3 well 1 S input2 FT (SPAdes) (version 2) ... | reverse complement strand
GAGGTTCATGCACGTGTAGCAGTCCTCAACAGATTTACGGAATTAGGTCGACCACTTACCCAAGTTACGCCTTAAATTTGGCTCAATTAGGGGCGCTTTGCCTTTCAAATCTTTGTGCAACAAAGCCGATGCAGGCCTGCATAGTGAAGGGCAGTTTGTAAAAGCTCTTGATGAGTTTTCAAAACAAAATGGCTTAATGGGGAAAGCCACACATTGGATTAAAAATATTGGTTCTTTAAGTACAGAGGTGGCAGGGGTAAAAGCTGAAGTGACACTTCTACAAGGACAAGTGAATTCCAGTATTTTGTCTAGCATTACTAAACTGGCTCAGCAGGGGAAACCTATTTTACTGTTACTTGATGAGATTCAGGCTTTAGCTAGTTCAAAATATAAAACCACGATTGCCAGTTTACGTACCGCTTTAGATATGCATAAAGAAACAATAAAGGTAGTTTTTACTGGTTCAAGTCGAGAAGGCCTGAGACAAATGTTTTCTGTGAGTAGTGCTCCCTTTTTTCATTATGGACAGAATTTACCTTTTCCAAATCTAACAAAAGCATTTACAGATCATCTGGCAGATGTATTTAATCAGACAACAGGACGTAGTTTGAATAAAGAAATTTTATGGCACGCTTTTTTAGATATGAAGCAAAGTCCTCAACTAGCAAGATCATTAGTGGAGCGTTTAGCCTTAAACCCAATGCTGGCTATAGATTTTGCCAAGGAACAGCTTATAGCCGATACAATGGGGCATCGTGACTTTTCGGGATTATGGGGAGAGTTTAAGTTATTAGAACAGCTAATTTTAAAAGCCATAGCGGAATCACAAGTTGAACTTTATAGTAGTCAATTTAGACAACATCTGGCTGATTCCATTGGTGTAGATAACATTGCGGTACGGTTCATTCAATCGGCCCTACGTTCTTTATCAAAAAAACAAATTATTTTTAAACCAGAAAATGGTACTTATGAAATCGAGGATGCTCTTTTTAAAGAATGGATTATGGATGAAGCATAATTTTGAAAACTCATTTGGATAAAAATTAACCGTACTGAGCTTGTCGGAGAATTTTTATTTAAGTATTTTATTCATAGACATTATTTCAATATAATGGGTGTCTATGAACAGAGAAATTCAACAAAGACTCGTATGAGTTAAATTATTTGAAGAGACTAATGATGCTGGCCTAGTTTGTCGGAGATGTGGCATTTCTAGACCAACGTTACGCAAGTGGTGGAAACGATATTCTGAGCAAGGTATTGATGGATTAAGTAGCCAGAGTAGACGTCCCTTAAAATCGCCAAATACTAAAATCAATGCTGAGCTAAAAGCCTTAATATTAGAAATGCGCTCAGCTAGAAATTTTGGTGCTCGACGTTTGCAAACAGAATTGATGAGGCTGCACGGAGTCTCGTTGTCCTTAGCGACTATCCATAAAGTACTATCCACCCATCAAGTCAAACCGATTAAAAAATTCCGTCGTAAAGCAGATTTCATTCGTTATGAACGCCCATTACCAGGCGATAGAATTCAAATGGATACCTGTAAACTGGGTCCAGGACTATATCAGTACACATCTATCGATGACTGCACACGATATCGCGTTTTAAGGATATATAAACGCCGAACAGCAGCGAATACTCTCGACTTTTTAGACTGCGTAATTGAAGAAATGCCTTTTCCCATACAGCGAATACAGACCGATCGTGGGCGGGAATTCTTTGCTGAAAAAGTACAGAAAAAAATGATGCAGCATGGAATCAAATTTAGGCCAAATAAACCAGGTTCACCTCATCTGAATGGCAAGGTAGAGCGTTCACAAAAAACTGATAAATCTGAGTTCTACGCTACTGTAGATATCAATTCTGAGGATATCCAAGACAAGCTAGCCGAATGGCAGCATTACTATAACTGGATGAGACCACATTCAGCGTTGAAAGGTAAAACACCGATGGAGAGGTACTTTGAATTATGTGAAGAAACTCCTTTCTCAGATGAAGTCCAGAAGCAATACAACCCCTCAAATGAACGGATTCAACATGCCAATTACAAGATGGATCTAGAGATCGCTAAATTGAAATGATCTCTATGAATCACACATAGAAACAATGCTAAAACTTTTGACCCCATTTGGTTTAAAATTAACTGTTGTGAAGAAATGATCACTTTCTATCAGGATATTTTCGATCTCAATGAACTGTTTAACTTCTCGAATTTGATTGTCTTTATTCACAATATTCCTATTGAGTGAGTCGAATCTGTGCTCAGGTTGAGCAGTTCGGCTACTGTTCTGAAATGACAGCTTTGTCCGTTATAATTGTATAAACATTTTTAGTGTCTGGTAATCATGTCGTCATTGATCAATTTTCTATCTCGCTTTAGTACTGCAACTCTTCATCGTAGTCTGAGCTATGCTAAGCACATTGATAGGGAAACAATTGAGTTTTTTGAGGAAAATGATGATGTCACGATGTATGCTCAAATTGAAGGGACAGATTATTACGATACCGCGATTACCTATAATCCCCAAAAAGACCGTTTAATCGATGACGACTGCACTTGTCCGGTTGGATATAACTGTAAACATGCTGCTGCTTTAGCGCGGTTATTCTTTCAAGAATATCGTCAGGAATTTCAACAGCGTTATGCTGACTCTCAATCCCCGCAGGGAATCGCAAAACGCCAACGTGGGGATGATCAGGCACAGCGCTGGTTGAATGATTTTAAACGGTATTTACAACAGACTGAACCAGAGCAATCTGTCAAAACAAACAATTATTTAATTTACCTGCTAGATCAGTCGGTCAGCTTAAAGAAATTGACAGTTGATGTTCAGAAGGCCAGACGCAATAAAAACGGCTCAATTGCGGGGGAAAGTTATTATACCCAATATGAAAATATCACCAGAAAGCATCTGACTTTACCTGAACAAAAACGACAATTATTTAACCAGATTTATTATTATGCCAAAATAAACAGTGACGAACGCTTTTATCAAAGCAATCTCGATATCTCCAGCATTTTATTGGAGCATTTCAAATCTTTTATTCAAAGTGGCGATGTTTATTGGAAAAAAAAGAGCCATGCTGCACTTCAATGGTCAGAACAAGGCTACAACATCGAATTTAGATGGGAACAAGGGGCTAAACAACAGACTGAGCATTTAAATATTGAATTGGTCAATGGTGATATTCGACTCGATTTAAAATCAAATCCTCATATTCAGATTCTCGCGAGCCAGCCACCGTGTTATGTGGATATTCAACAGAACACGGTGGGCCAGTTATATGGTGAATATACGGCAAATCTTCTGTACCATTTTTTACAGATGCCTGATCTTCCATCTATGCTCTTGCCAGAGTTTGAGCAACTGACTCATCAATATTCAGACGTGAAAAATCTGCCTCGGCCCGAGTCTATTCAGCATATTGATGTCCTTGAGGGTAGTCCCCAGCCAATTTTACGCTTCGGTGTTTTAGATACATTTGATTGGAAATTAGAGGAGTCTGTTTGTGCTGAAATTGAATTCTCCTATGCTGGTGGGCGAATAAAAGCAGGTACATCAGGTGACAGTTTTATTGGTGAGCAGCATGGAAAAATGGTGCGACAGCTTCGGGACTTCGTTCAGGAACAACAGTCAATCCAGCGTTTACAGCTGTTGGTCGAATCACTGAAGTGGGTGAAAGATCTTAGTTATGACCAGCAATTAAAACTGGATAAACAACGTCTTGATTCTATGGTTTTTGCTTTCTATGGAGACTGGATCAAACAGCTGATGCCCATCAATCAAATTGAGTTGATGGGCTGGCAGATAGAGCATCTGGAAAACAGCCCCTTTAACCTGCAATATGTCGAAAATTTAAATATTTCTATCACTGAATCTGAAGGTCAGCAGGACTGGTTCAATATCGGGGCGACGGTTCAAGACAGTGCAGGTAATTCTTATAATTTGCTTGATGCGCTCGTAGCTTTGGTGCGAGTAAATCCTGATTTACTTGATCCGCGGACGTTTATTCATCTGCATGACAGTCAAATTTTCACCGTGAAAACTGCAGTTGATCAACCTGATTTGGCTCTATCCGCTAGGGATATTAAGCCGGTATTGTTACATCTGCAGAGCATTTTACAGCAAGAAGAGCGCAGTATTGATCGCTATGATGCGAGTCAATTATTAGAATTGCAGCATAATCTTGGGATGACATGGCAGGTCAGTGATCGCCTGCAGCAATTTGTACAGAAATTCAAACAAGGCTATCAGCAACAACTGCCGACACCACAAGGTTTTCAGGGGGAGTTGCGTCCATACCAGCAGCAGGGCTTAGGCTGGTTACAGTTTTTAAGGGAAACCCAGCATGGCGGGATTCTGGCAGATGATATGGGCTTGGGGAAAACAGCACAAACTTTAGCCCATTTACTCATGGAAAAGCAGGCTGGATATTTGCAGGACAGTCCCGCCTTAATTGTTGCACCCACATCGCTGATGCATAACTGGTTCAAAGAAGCGGAGAAATTTACCCCTGAGCTCAAGGTATTGCTGCTACAGGGGCCCGACCGCCATCAGAATTTTGAGCAGATTCCGCACTATGATATTGTGTTAACCACCTATCCGCTTCTAGCGAGAGATGAAGAACAACTAAAGCAATATGAATATCATCAACTCATTTTGGATGAGGCGCAGAATATCAAAAATCCGCGTGCCAAAGCTGCACAGGTAGTACGGCAATTAACAGCGCGACATCGTTTGTGTCTAACAGGTACCCCGATGGAAAATCATTTGGGTGAGCTGTGGGCACTATTTTATTTCCTGATGCCAGGATTTTTATATTCACAAGAAATTTTTAATAAAAAGTACCGTCATCCGATTGAAAAGCGCGGTGATGAGCAGTTAAGACAAAAGTTGGTCAACCGGATTAAGCCCTTCATTTTACGTCGCTTGAAAACTGACGTAGCCAAAGAGTTGCCAGAAAAAACCACGATTGAAGTCAATATTGATATGAATGACCAGCAATCCAAGTTATATGAGGCTGTTCGTGCCACGATGCAGGAAAATATTCAGAAAATTGTGGCAGAAAAAGGCTTTAAACGTAGTCAAATTCAAATTTTAGATGCCTTACTGAAGCTACGTCAGGTGTGCTGCCATCCTAGCTTACTAAAGCTGGATTCAGTGAAAACCGGGCAGGCACACTCTGCCAAACTTGAACAGTTGATGGATATGGTCGTTCCAATGGTGGAGGAGGGGCGAAAAATTCTGATCTTCTCTCAGTTTACCTCAATGTTGGAACTGATTGAGCAGCAGCTCCATCACGCAGAAATTGGCTATGTGAAACTGACTGGAAAGACCAAGAAACGGGATGAAGTCATTACAGCATTTCAGTCTGGACAAGTGCCGGTATTTTTAATCAGTCTGAAAGCAGGAGGGGTCGGTCTGAATTTAACCGCCGCAGATACAGTCATTCACTATGATCCATGGTGGAACCCTGCTGCTGAAGATCAAGCTTCAGATCGTGCATGGCGGATTGGACAGGACAAGCCAGTATTTGTGTATAAGCTGATTACCAATAAAAGCATAGAAGAAAAAATTCTTGCCTTACAGCAAAATAAAGCAGAACTGGCACAGTCTATTCTAAGTACCGATCATGAGGGCGAAGCGAAACTGACGGAAAATGACGTGATGAACTTGTTTGAGAAATTTTAGTTTGGTTTCAGATTACCCTAATCATCTGTAAGTATCTGAAAGTCTGGATGCAATTTTTTCCAATGTTCTCTTAATTTTTCTTTATGAACAGAAATCATAGGTAAGTCTAGTAATAGCACTGGCCATACTGACCGTGCTTTGTCCATGATCACGTGAAGCTGTTTTTCAATAACACGCCATGGAACACCGACTTTTTCAGCCCATTGTTCAAAGTGTTTCATCTCAGCTAAATACCAATCTTTATTTTTGGCAAGATTTAATGCGAAATGACGCTCATTTTCAATATATACACTGGTCATTAATATATCGTATGCGGGAGATAATCTGGGTGCACTTTTATCATGATAAATCATACTCCAGTTTTTTAAGTGCGCATCTCCATTGGCGAGTAAAATATTGACGAGTAAGCGGCTGGCAAATTGCTGAATATCAAGAATTTTGTTATCTGAATATTGATAAATGATCTTTCCTATCTGCTCATAATTTGTGGTGCTGTATTTCTGATGTGGATATGCGCCGAAGATCTGAGCAAAATCTTCGATGTGAATAAGCTCTGTAGTATCAGCAGTACTCTGTCTATCAAATCTTTTGATTGCGAAAGCATATTGCTCTTGGGGTAAATTTAATGGTGGAAGGTCTTGTAAAAGGGCCATATCCACCAAGCGAATCTCAGGGACATCTATTCCGACCGTTTTGGCAAGGGTCATCATAGAATATTCATTTAGCGGAACAAAAGCATGTCTGGAAGAAGGAGTTTTGATAATCCAGTCCCCGAGTAGAGTCGTTTCCGTTGCCTGTGCTAGTGTAAAACGCCCATCTTTGGCTTTCATGGAAAACTTCATTTGGACGCCGGCCAAGGAAAACTTATTATCTGTTCGAATCTCTTGCTTTAAAATCTGATCTGGATTCGAGATCTGCAGTTTGAATTTTATTTCATCTGGAATTTCTTCTGGATCTAATGGGGTCGCAATGAGTGCTCCAGGTAAGTCATGACCTAAAGCTGCCAATAACTGAAATTCATTGTCTATATGTACTTTAAGGCTTTGTGCAATGAGTTCGCGTAATGCGCCTTCTGGTAGCAAGTTTGATAGCAAGGGGTGTAAGCGCTGATGTGTAACATAAGTCTTTTCTAAAATCTTATCTGCTTGAGGATACAAGGGGGAAGTCAGCAAGCTCAAGGTCTGGCGTTGCTGATCAAATCGGAAAGAATCCGTAAAAACCAGAATATTTTTTCCGCTCTGAAATCCTGCCAAGTATCCAACGACAGCGTGATGTAATGTTAATTTCAGGACGGCAACAGTATTCATGGTTCCTCTCCTCCGAGAAGACCCTTCCATGGGTTAGTCATTAAGTCATCCTGATCTTCAATAGTGACTTTAATTTCATCATTCAATAATTGTCTAATCAAATGAACCTTATCATCAGGGATGAGCATCAGTTGAGCATTTAATCCTGCCGCGATAATTTCTAAGGTCTCTAATCGAGGGTTGCCCTGACTTTCCAGCTTTTGGTATTGCTGTCTTGAAATGCCTGTACGGGATTGCATATCAACTTGCTTTAAGCCCAATTGGGTTCGTCTTTTTTTGATTTGCTGAAGTAAAGACTCATTCATTGTAGACACATTTATTGCTTTTTAGTGTTATAAGAAACATATTAGTTTCTTTTTTCTTGAAAAGCAATTTATGATTTTATCATTTCGATCTGCAAAACAGCCTTAGCTACGTAGTGATCTGAAATGACTCTGAAAATACAGTTAAAATTTGCATTCGGACCCGCATCCTTTGTGATGGCCAGTTATTTTGATGCCAAGGAGACCCACACATTTAGAATTTTAAAAGCGGCTTTACGTTTAATTATCTTATGGATTGAAAATTGGGGTAGTGTCAATAGATCTAAAATTATAAAACGATATTATTGTGTGATTGTTCTACAATATAGCCTAGAGCTTTATAACTTTTACTCCTTCTCTGAAACATTTTGACAAATATCGGATGGTTAACATCAACATAATCATATACCTGAACTTCAAATTTACCTTCATTTGATCTATGAATACGCCCAACATATTGAGCCAAAGTGCCTTTCCATGAAATCGGGAATGCCAAGAACAAGGTATCTAAACGAGGAAGATCAAAACCTTCACCAATGTATTTTCCCGTGGCAATCACAACATGAGCATCATCTAAATTTTGTTTTTCTTTTATGTTTTTTGTATGGCTCATACCTCCCTGTAAAATAGATGTTTTATACCCTAAATCATTCAACTTATTTCTAAGATTTTCGGCATGTTTTCTACGTTCAGTTAAAATTAACGGGATCTGACCATTTTGAATACAATGAGAGACATCTTTAATAATGGCATTATTACGTTCTGTATCTTCAGTAAGATGTTGCATCAGCTTTGAAATATGTGGTTTATTTTCGGTACCAAAGAAAATTTCTGGGAATTCACCTTCATAATTTACTTTTATTAATAATTTTTTAAGCTGGGTGTGATTGTTGGATTTCGCTTTGTATACAATAGAACCAGCTTGCATGAAAATAATGGGTTGATGCCCATCTTGACGTTCTGGTGTAGCAGTTAACCCGAGAATGTAGTAGGGACTGACTTCACTGAGAAGAAATTCATAGCTTGGTGCGGATAAATGGTGGCATTCATCTACGATAATTTGTCCGTAATTAAAGGCGATAGGTTTGATTGAATTATTTACACGGTTGATTAGACTTTGATATGTTGCAATGTCAATTTGATTAGATGGTTTGGCTTTTCCACCTTGTATTGTACCAATTTCGACATCGGCTAAAAATGAATGTAATCGTTCTTTCCATTGAGAAACAAGTTCTTTGTTATGAACAATAATGAGTGTATTTGTTTGGCGTTTGGCAATGATAGAGATTGCAGTAACAGTTTTTCCAAAAGCCGTTGGTGCATGTAGAACTCCAACATCGTGTTCAAGGATTTTTTTACATGCCATTTCCTGTTCAGAGGATAATTCGGTAAGTAGATTTATATTGACTAATATGTTGCCTTTAGTACGTTGATCTTTTAGTTTTATTTTAGTATCTTGTTGATTAAGCAAGTGAATTATATCTGTTAGGCATCCTCGTGGTAAACTGAGATATTGTCCTTCAAGGCGGGCACAGCATATGTGTCTTGGAATTCCTGTCGTTGAAAAACGCATTGCTTGTGCTTTAAAAAAACGAGGGTTGGAGAAAGTGGCTAATCTTTTTAATTGAGCTATCAATTGAGAGGGTAATGTCTGAATTGGAATGTGAATCATATTTGCGAATACCAATTCAATAGCGTCTGGACATCCCGCGATCTTTTGATTTTTTTTAGGAATATTTTTTACCCATGGAGCCTCATGGTCAACATCTGTTTGATTCTGTTCGATGAAATTGTAGCCTAGTTCATTCACAATATTATTAACTTCAGAAGAACTCATTAATTCAGTTTGTTGTAAAACAGTCCATGGGTCAGTAAAGGCATTAAAGTTACTGTCAATAAAGGTACTATTTCCTAGCGCTCTTGCGTGCTTTTGTAAGGGTAATGCTATTAAATTTCCAAATCCGCCTGCTGGCATGTGATCTTGATTTGGAAACATACGATCATAAGATTCAAAATCTAGAGCTGGATAAAGTTCCATGGCCTTATCTAGAATACCTGCACCCATTAAGCGAGCTTGCTTAGCTGCAATTGGTTCAGAGAAAAATATCCAAACATGTGCGCCATTACCTGAACGAGAGCGCTCAACCAAAAATGGTATATTTAAAGATAAGCACGCTTCAGAAAATGCAGTTACACAATTTTTCCAATCTGATTTATCAAAATCTACTGCGAGTAACCTACATTGATCTGTTGCTAATAGTGGGTAAATGCCTATAACTTTCTGTCCAGTTAAATGAGAATAAAGAACTTCTTGTGTGATGGGTAATAGTTGACGGCTTTTACAGTCTGAACATTTAATTTGAGGTTTGTAACAAATGCCATGTTTCCACTCATTTGCACAAGCAACAGAATAACCAGATTTTCCACTGCTATTTTCCCAACGATAAGCAAAGGTATCAGTTCGTCCAATAAACCTTTGAGAAAATAATAAAAGTCTTTCTTCTGCTGATAAATAATTCTTATTTTTTTCTTCAAGCGATATAAGTTTTTCTTTTTCTTGATAAAGGCTTTGATATTCATTTTGTAATAATGTGATTTGGTCTAAAATTTGCTGTAATCTAACTGCAATTTCTTTTAACTTATTATTCACTGATTTTTCCTAAAACACAGCTATTACTGTCCTAATATCAAATCTTAAATTAAAGAATTACAATATAATAAATCAATTAATTTTCAAAATATTATACAAAATTATTTATATGCATTAATTTCTTTAAAGTTTAGCTCGAAGACCCTCTAGCAATTGTAAAACAGAAAACAATCCCTGAGCATTTTGAATCTGTTCTACCGGAATACCATTAGTTAATTTATTTGATGACTTCATGAAATGCTGCATCCAGGTAGTATCTCCACCCGCCAGAGTCTCTAGTGATGTGGTAATACGGATTAAAGTGAGGGCTATTTCTCCTTGTTTTGAAGTGGGATCTAATTCAAGAGAGGTTAAAGTTTTCACCGAATCTATACTGAGTATTAAGGCTAGTTGATCCTGTGCAAGACCAAGTCGTTCAGCAGCAGCTAAAACTGCCTTAGCTAATATCATTTTCTGTTTTGCAGTTTTTTCTGATGTTGTATGCATGACCTATCCCTGTTTCAGACGCTGCTAACTTAATTTTTACTAAACATATATTAAATTTGGCTTTAGATAAGGAAGCAACGGTTAAATTATTTAACAGCATGTAGTTATTTTTAGACCTTCGGCTTTAAGTTCAAGAGATCGAGGTCTGCCAATACAGGCTAAATGTAAACAGAATTTAAATGCGGCCAGTGCTTTAGTATCTTTTGTTGAGTAAAGCTGGAGACGAACATAATCTTCTTGAGTCGTAGGATGCTCTGTTGTGCTCGATTTAGCCAGCTTCAGTAATAAAGGCTGTTTCTTTTTATCTAGCAATTGTACCAAGTCTTGTCCGAGCAAATGCCAAAATTGATGGGGAAACAGGTCTTTTACCTTGGAATAAAATGATTCCAATTGATCGATTTTATTCCATCGATAATGAATGCCGGTATGCGAAACCGTAACACGACTTAAAAATGTCTCAAGCACCGCTTTTATTTCATCTGGCTTTTTTTCAAAGATATTTTGAATATTTTCAAAGAAATAGTTTCTTGCTATGCGCTCTTCAACGGTATCTATCATGGCGGGTTTCAAAGGTTTATCCAGATGATTTTTGTTGTTGAGATCAAATAACCTTGGGTTGCTTTTTTGAGATTTGAGTTGGCCCAGTTGTTTGGCATTTTCATACCAATAGCTAACCAGTTCGACAGGTAAGCTCATTTCTTGTGATACCCGGTCTGGATCATGATGAATTTCCAGTAAATTTAGGCACTTAAAAAACCATGCAAATGAAACTTTAGATTCTTTTGTTCCTGCGAAATATTTAAAAAAATCATGAGGCTGTGAGTTAAATGAAACCTCATCTAGAATGTCTTCTACGTTACTTTTTAACCAGTCAGTTTGATCGTTAAGTAACTGCTGACTTAAATGAACAGCATGCTTTTCAAAATTGAATGGAGCAGAATCTTTTACTGTGTTTAAAAATTTGAAAGAAGGTAGGTAGCCCATCATCTTCTTTGCTAATTGAGTATCGATGTCTGGATGATATTGCAGTATTTTATGCCCAGCGATCAGGTAGCTAAGATGAATATAGCTTTTAAAGGTTTCTGTAGGGTCAATGTGACCCAGTAAATGGGCAATCATAAACCAATGATTTTGACCATGCGTATGACGGAGTAATTCTGCTCGAATAGATTGATATTCTTCTTCTGTATAATCCGTCAGATTTTTGACCAATGGAGCGTAATTACAGTTGAGAACAACCGATAGGTGATTCGCTGCTGTGTGTCGAAATGAGTGGAAAGAATAATCATGAGTTTTAAAAAGCTCGTTCATAATCATTCTAAAAGGTGTTGTCACCGTATGTTTGTTCAGCTTGCTATTTTCATTCCAATTACGGAATAGGTATAAGTTTTCCTGATTGAGTAATCGTTGCTCGACTACATAATTACGAAATATTTGATATTCATCGGTTTTTAATAAGCAATACACAGGGACTTTGCGTTCAGCACTATCTGTTTTAAGTTGATGTAAGTTTCCTTTCTTTTTTGAGCCGTAGGGCTGAATCCATACGGATAGACAGCTCAAGCCCTCGATATCCCGCACACGTAAGCCCAGAATTTCATTAATACGCATACCGGTTCGGTAAGCTAAGATATAGATGATTTTTAATATCTTATAAGTGTTTTCTTGACTATTAGCACCTGAAAATAAGGTATCTAACTTGTTCATGAAAGCTTGATAAGTCAAAGGGCTAATAATACGGGCTCTAGGCCTATTTTGTACAGCGATTGACTCTAATTCGAGAGGTTCAGCTTCAAAAACTATTTGTTGAAAGCTCTGGAAGCGCTTCAACATACTGACAGTTTGACCAATGGATTTTTTAAAGTTAGGCTCGCCGGCTTCAGCTGCAAGTCGGGTGTTTGTAATGATTTGTCGGTAGATATTAATGATTATTGTATTAGGATCATCTTCGCTATCTAGATATTGTAAAGAATGGGTCAGCCAAGGCTCTGCAATACGCGAATAATAAGTGTAAATCGAACCGTCTTTTAAACGCTTATTCTGCTGAAACGATTTTTGAAATTGGCTAGTGCAAAAATTTAAACGTTCAGCCAGTGACTGAATTTGTTCTAATTCTGGTTTATAAAGGCTGATGAGCCATAAGGCGACACGTTTACTGTACTCATTAAATTTATTAGTATTTTCAATGCAATATTTAATGATTAATGCATCGATGCTTTGATCAGTTTGTGTGGTACGAATCAATTGTAAAAGGTCTTTGTGAATCTTTATCACATCATATAATGCTTGTTGAATGTCATCATTTGAGTAAGATTGACCCACAATAGATGGTGATTTTTCTACATCTGAATCAGTAAGAGTGTTCTGCTGATATTTAAATTTTGGATGAAGAAATCGTTCAAATTCTATTTCTGATAAGCCACAGGTTGCTGTATTTTCAATGAGACATTGTGACAGAGCAGGATCAATGTCAACTTTCGGCAGTTGCATCCAGTTGAAGCTAGCGTAGTCGCGTAATAATTTATAAGTTTTAAGATTAAATGGTAAATTTATCTTATTAAAAATAAGCTGTAGATAATCTTCTACATTCTGGTTTACTGTACGAATATTTCTGCTATTAAAATGAATTAACCATAAGCGGGTAATTTGATCAGGAATAAAATTACGCGATTTACGGATGGTTTTTTCATCAATAAAGAGATCTCCATAGGAAGGGGAGAGCGGTTCTAAAAATATAATGTTCAGATTTTCGATCTTTCTAATTTTGGCCGGATCTTTTAAATGTTGAAGCAAAGCCTCTAAAGAGGCTTTTTGATTTAAGCCGGAATAAAGCATGGCAGAAATAACAATATTTCCAATGATTTCATCATCAGAAAATGTCTTGCTATCTTTTGCTAGAATCCAGTAGTCCCAAAGCTTATCAAGAACTTCATCAACCTGCTGTCCCTTCTCGATCCAGTCCATCGTAAAAACTGGCTGATCACGCTTCATCTCAAATGTCAGATTCGGTAGGGGCAAAGTCTCACGACGATTTAAATTGATTTGCTTGATATATGACCGAAAAAATTCATGTGCATATTTTTTCCAGGCCAAGCTTGGAGCTTTGCGTTTAATAAACTCATAAATTGCTGGATATAAGGATTCAAGATGCCCTTTTTGTTCCAAATCTTGTTCTTGGAAGTATTGAATTAGCTCCTGTTCTACATCTACTCGAAGCTGTTCTTCCTGATCGAGTCGGTCTTGTTTTCTACGTGCTTCGGCATATAGTGTTCGAGTTTGCTTAGTACGTTTATTGAGTGAGGACATCGAGTTCAATACCGGTAATATTAAAATGATCTTTCATTTGTTCAAGAATATGAGCAATCCTTGAATATTGTGAAATAGATAAGCTGGAATAAGGATGAGCAGCTTCTTGCTGCATCGGTTCATGACCGAATAAAGCTAAAATTTCAATTTCGCTAATTTTATGGCTGAGAAACGCACGGGCAGTATGCCGGTGCCAGTTTTCATGTAGCAAACTTAACTCAGGGTTAGATTTTTTTATAATCGAAGGCCTTAAGGGGTACCATTGACCATCCTGAAAGATATTCAATAGTGGGAGCTTGCTCTCTAAAATTTGTTGAATATGTTGTGGAATTTCTGGCTGACTAGGAGCAATTTGAGTTTTAAAATAATGTAAAAAATCTATGAATTTCTGGAGTTCTTGTACAACAAAATGACCCAGTGGAATTAAACGTCCATAGCCTTGACGCCCACCCACCTCCTTATCAGAAACCATGCATATTTTTCTTTTCAGGTTAAAGCTTTTTAAAAAACCTGGAAATTCAGCGACGGGTCGTGCAGCAGTAAAGAGCAACAAGAAATGCCACATCCACAGATTGTAGTGATTAAAAATTGCTATCCAGTCGTCTTCTTTTTGTGAAATTATTCTGAATTTGAGAGTGGCAAAGATATTTTGAATCACATTTGAAGTAGGTGCTTTGCGGCTTCCAAAGTTTTTTTCTGCAGCATATTCAATATTCTGGTAGTCATCGGATAACGACTCACACAGCTCTTTTAAAATTGAGACATATTCAGTCTGTAAAGTCAGGATATTTTGATGACAATAAGAAGTAGAAGAAGACTTATTGGCATCAATACCAGTAAGAATGTCAGCAAGCTGTTTATTTCCAGTGCGTTGCAAAATAGTCTGATGTAAAAGAGAGCCAATTCTTATTAGTGATAATTTTGGAATATAAAATTTGGCTCTCAGCTGTTTCAAATGTTGCTGAAGGTCCTCTTCCGTAACGGGGTCACCGTCTCGCAGAGATTCAATAAATGAATTCGGGATCGGGATGTCCAGATGAACTGTTTGGTTGAGCAAGCCCTCTGGATAAGCAAAATCCTTATTTTCAAAAATTGAAAATTTACTTCTCAGATAATATTGTCCATTGCTTTGCTTGATTTGTTGGCGAGCGTTTAAATTTTTAGCACGTTTACTTTGTAGACGTAGCCACTCCTGGATTTTATTTCCTGTCAGAAATGACAACATCAGGATCAAGGATGCCTTCTTTTTTTTGGTTTCTTTATCCTTGTCTTTAGAGTCTTCTTTAATCTCAATAATGTAATTTTTATATAGTTCAGTAATTAGGGCACTTATGCTTGTGGTATTAGGAAAGAGGCTGCTGTATGGCAGCAAATGTTCTTTCCGTTGAATATGTTTGGCAACCAGAGGCAGCACATAGCTCTGGCTGGATTCTGAATATGCAGCAAGGGGGGTAACGATGGTTGGGTCTACTAATATTTGACGTGTATCTTGGTCATCTAGTTGTTGTTCTATATTGAGGGCTTTAGATTTTTGCCCTTTTTTAATTTCTGAACTTTCTGCAATCAGCTGATCTTCGTCTAAAAATTCATGTTGCAGTTGCGTCTCGATGCTCGCTTTTGCAATTTTTGCCTTATTTTCCAAAACATAATTAAAGGTGATGCGGATCACGTTTAGCAGGTTTTGCATAAAATCATTAGATGACTCTTTATCACGTTCTTCATCAATAACCTCATTCAAATACCGAATAAATTCAACTAAGGAAAGGGAGGGATCTTTAAGATACTTTTCCCAAAGGAGTCTATATTCAGGAGTATTTTGATATTCTTTTTCGGAACTTAGAATCCGATTGGCGGTACGGAAGCGTTGGAATAAACGTTTTACAGTATTGAAATGTTCAGTGTGATCCTCTTTAAAAAGTTCAGGTTTAATGTCTGGCAGTGCAATTAAATAGATTGCTGCTTTTAAGACTAGGATATTCCAGATTAAGGCATTTTCTTCTGACTCTGCTAATTGTGCAATTGAGTTCACATACCAAGTAACGGGTGTTGCACTAACAGTATGTTTTCGAGAGGAGACTAAGGCAGCGGGTCTAGCAACAACAGAATTGGTTTGTAGATCAAAATCTAATAGATCGAGGTTCAGCTCCTTCAGATATTGATCACTGGGGTGTGAAGTCAGTAAATCAGCAATATATTGAATATGTTCTGCACGGTTGAACTGCTCGTCACCAAAGAGTTTTTCCAGTGTCTGTTTTAATGATACCCGCGGAATATCAGCAGCATTTTGACGGCTTGGGTTAGATTCTGACATTATGCTTTCCATAACTGATCTGGCGTGAGAACGAAGTCCACATTGTTTAAAAGCTGTTGAACAACTTCACTGGTTTGTTGCAGTTGATCTAGCACATTTTGTCTTTTCCGGTTTATAACTTTATTGCGATAATTCAGCTGATTTCGTGTATATGACAGTAGATAGGCAAGCAGATCCAAACTCATTGTACGGTGAGGTTTGAAAGAGTTTTCTTTGTTTAACTTGTAAATAGCCTCGGCAGAAATGTATTCATTTATTAAGTTATGTAACCTTTTGGGATTTAATCTATTAAGATCATAATAAGTAGATGATAGAAATTTTAGAAATTCGGAACTAGCCACATTTTTTAATAGTTCGATTTTTTTGTTATCTTTGGGAAGAGAATGGATAATTAGATTAATTTCTTTGGGTGCGTTCTGAGTCCAGTATAGGAACCATTGGAAATTACTGGCGATGGTATAACCGGATAGATTAGTATCTTTCCAGACGTGAATTTCGGGACGTGGATTCAAGATACCTAGATCTGTTTTTAAAGCTTTGAAAGCCTCTTGATAGCAAAGATAAATTCCAGAAAAATCAGGGTGTATACTGATTTGGAGTTTATTAAAATTTTTGCACAACAATTTTTTAGGTGCGCCAAATTTTTCATTGAAATCAAAAGACGTTTCCATAGTCCTCCATAAGTGTAAAAAATAATCAAGTGAATATTCTTATAATTTTTTGAAATATTAAACAAGATTGATCTACCCTATATTTTGTGTCTATTTACAATTCATATACAATATATTGTGATTTTTTTATATTTTTAAGAACTGGGTCATAACTTATAGCAATGCTATTTATTTTAAAACTTAGAGGCTCTTAATATAGAAATCAAACAACTGAAACAGTTAGAAGTCGTTACAGATGTTATATGTGATGTATGCAACCAATCAACGAAACTGGCGTTTGGCACTTTATATGCACATTGGTGTTATGGTTCCAAGCATGACGGGGAAAGATATGAATTGCAGTTATGTGAGAAATGTTTCTTTTATGCCTGGGCGACATTAAGAAAAGAGCGAGCAGATGAGTTTATGTTTGATGAAAATTTTGACCTTTCAACACTAGATGGGTTTGGGTTGAAGTGAACCTATCACGCGACAGGTTCTAAGAATCCAAAAAATACTGACTCAGATCCAAGCCAGCAACTTCATTTTTAATGGCGAGTAAGCGATTCAGGAAAAATATTTTTCTTTGCTTCGAGGTCACTGAGTTCGGAAAAGGCCTGAATACCGCCTGCGGCTTTAATTCCATCTAAAGCGACAGATAGAGCTTCCTGATCTGACGGGAATGTTTCATCCCATACCGTAGAAGTACCATTTTGGTTTACCACTTCCAGTGTCCAGTCACTATCGGGTAATCGATAAATTAGAACTTCAATTTGCTCATTATCCTCTTGTAAAATTTGAGACAAGGGAGAATCGATTAAATCATTTTCATCATAATCCATAGTACTGTCATTATCAGACATCAGCGGCAGCCTTTATTGTATTTAACATCCGTCCATAGTAATGAATGAATTAAATTTTGCCTAGCAGTGGATATTATGGGGTACAAAGAATGGCTAAATTCAAAAAATAATTGCCCCGACAATAAAACAAAATAATCCAAAAATTACCCAAATCCAGACATTCGATTTAGGTTTCTCAGTATGTGATGTATAGAGTGGTGGTTGTTCCTGAGCAGGATTCTCTTGGTTGCCAGTTCTGTTCTTATAGGGTTGGTGCTTGGAATAGGATAGGCCTGTGCCTGGAATACCAACGCTGGTTCGGGTGCCTTTTTTGCCAATATTTAAAGAAGCACCAGGTGTGCCAATGCTTGCACTGCTGATGCCTTTATGCGTCAGATTGATTTTTAATCTAGGTAATATTTTAATACTCTTGCGAAATCTGAAGCCCATATTTTTTCCATTTACAAGAACCAGTTTGGTTTCTATCTCAGTTGTCCGGATACAGTGAAATAAGAGTTTGATTCATTCATAGGACTGATCATTTGACTTATCTAGTGAAATATCAGTATGTTCTTTAACATAAGATATTGGCTTTTAGACAATGAATCAAACATCAAATTATTACAATCAACATGCTCAAGCATTTTTTGAAAATACCTATCAGGTTGAAATGGAAAGTCTATACGCACCATTTCTAAGATATTTGCCGGAACAGGCATTGATCCTGGATTTGGGCTGTGGCTCGGGGCGGGACACTTTGGCATTTAAGAAAAAAGGCTATCAAGTTGAGGCAATTGATTATTCTACCGAGCTGGTTGAAAAGGCGAGAGAGCTGACAGGCATCGAGGTACGTCAGCAAAGTTTTTATGAGCTGAATGAAGTAGCTAAGTATAATGGGATTTGGGCTTGTGCTTCTCTTTTGCACTGTGAAAGAGATCGCCTGACTGAAGTGCTGGCGCGCATATTTAAAGCATTAAAGCCAAATGGTGTGTGTTATATGTCTTTTAAATATGGCGATACAGACCGTGAGAAAGAAGGGCGCAGCTTTACTGACTTGAATGAGCAGCAAGCTTACGACTTACTCAAACAAATAGATCAGACTTTACTGTTACAGCAATGGATTACTGTAGATAAACGTCCAGACCGTACAGAAGAGTGGATCAACGTAATATGGAAAAAGCAATCACATGCTTTTGATTATTACCCACAGCGTTTATACAATCGTGCCGAGTTAATGAAAGAGCCCTCTTTGATTCCTGCAGAACACGGGATTTATTTTTGGTGGTTCAAAACAAATCCACCGGGAATCCCAACAAAAAACTGTATAACGTATCAAGAATATACTTTGTTGTATGCTGGCATATCGCCTGACAAAAAGACTAAACCAAATAGTAAATCAAACTTGAGAATACGGCTTAAAACACACTTTGCAGGTAACGCAGAAGGTTCAACGCTAAGACGAACATTGGGCATACTTTTGGCTGAGATGAGTGGGTATCCGCTTAGAAGAGTAGGGTCAGGTAATCGCATGACTTTCACGCATTCAGGTGAACAATGGCTGGATGCATGGCTTGAAGATAATGCATATGTGTCCTGGATAATTTGTGAAGAACCTTGGAATGTTGAGGAAAAGGTTTTTGAACAAACGATACTGCCACTCAATTTGAAAGGTAATCAGCACGAGTTTAAAGAAACCCTTTCAGCTATGCGTAAAAAAGCCATTCAAAATGCGAAAATGATGGAAATCGCTACGGAAGCAGGGTTACAAAGACAGGTGAAGCTTCAACATGTGGCAGGATGATCACTTTATAGAAAATAATAAACCTACACCCAACGAGCAGCTGAAATTCTTGAAGCATATTCAGCAGATATTGCAGTCAGGGACTTTTACTTCGACATATAAGTTTGCTTTGCTGATAAGTATCACGCGTCTGGCGATTGAACAGGGTCAAGATACCGGTGCTGCCTTGCATTTGGAATATCAGGATATTGCTGAAAAGTTTATTGACCTGTACTGGAAACAGTCACTACCGTTTCAGTTTAACCAATATGAGCCTTTTATCCTTAAACAAGCCACTGGACAGCAGGCAAAAATCATCAGTGAAATCCAAAAGGCACAGCAACAATTCAAGACCTTGGCCGCACTGAGAACAGATGTACTTTACTGGAACAGGCTAAAGCGAACAGTGGCAACAACGGTAAGGCAAATGCCGGTGTTATATTTGCAAAACCTGAATAGTCAAACCATAGAGTTTCTCTATAGTCTTGAAGATTCCAAGCAGTCCCTCAAGCTATTGCCCAAGGTGATGTATTGCTTGAGACAGTTTAGTGAAATTATTGAAGAGTTGTGCCAGAAGCGCTGGATTGATTTTGTCCGGTTGAATAAGCAGAATCTGGTTGTATTAGATGGGTTACCTGACCTAGATGAATTCATGTTTGCACCGAGTCGTAACCAACTAGGACAGGTTGCAGACTTTCTGATTGATCTACAGCAATGCCAATGTTTCTATTGCGGTAAAAGCCTAAAGAACTCTAAATATGCAGTGGATCACTTTATTCCTTGGTCTTTATATCCTGCCGATACCGGACATAATTTTGTCCTAGCGGATGAAAAATGCAACTCACAAAAAAGTAATTATTTAGCATCACAGCAATTCTTACATCAGTGGCAGGAGCGTAATCATCTGCATGATCAATCTATTATTCGAGAGATTTCTCAATTAGGTTTTCTAACCGATCTGCAACGTTCGCATCGGGTTGCCGACTGGGCGTATAAGCAGGCAATAGAGAATGAGTATTTAGTTTGGTTGGGTGGTAAAGATAAACAGATATACCACAGTAATTTATAAAGCCTAACTATACTTAAGACCTAAACACACTTTAATAAAGAAAAAGACTTAAATTATTAAATCATCGGTAGAAAGTACGAAGCGAAATCGTAGGGTGAAAAGTATGGTAGTTATTGTTGATGTTTCTACCCGAAGTCGTATGATGGCGGATATCAAAGGACGGAATACGGAACCTGAGATACTAATCCATAAATTACTACATAAAAAAGGATTTCGCTTTCGTCTTCATGTGAAGAATCAACCAAGAAAACCAGATATTGTTTTGCCTAAATATAAGGCTGTGATTTTTTGTAAATGGATGTTTTTGGCATGGTTGTAACGGGTGCCGTCTTTTTAAATTACCCGCCACCAGAATTGAATTCTGGCAGGAAAAAATAACCAAGAATCAAGCTAAGGACAGTAAATCAATAAATTTATCGTTAGAGAATGGTTGGAGAGTAGGTGTTGTCTGGGAATGTAGTATTAGAGTTGCGAGCAAAGATCCAGATAGGGGGTAATCAATATTACTTCTGAATAGTTAATAAGTGAAAGCTCTTTTATTGAAGTAATTTAAGCTAGCTTCTGAACTGTTCATTCATTAGCAATTCTGATGTTCAGGCATTATTGACTGAACATCAGAATTTAGTTTTTATAAATCGCTATAATGTTTTTTTAATAATGAGAAAACAATCTTGCTGATCTGTCGAGCAAGAAATGGAGGTACAGCATTTCCAACCTGCGTATACTGATTAGTACGGTTTCCTTCAAATATATAATTGTCGGGGAATGTTTGTAATCTTGCCGCTTCCCTTACAGTGAGACTTCGACATTGCTTTGGATCATAATGAATGAAATAATGACCATCTTTTGAAATATGGCTTGTTATTGTGGTGGCTTCCTTATGAGCAAGCTGCACACGAAAACGGTCATTATAAGACCCAGAATTCCAGTTCTGGTGTTGTGGAGCAAGCTTAGTCGGGAAATTTTCAGCTTTAGGTGATAACCCTCTCTGTTCACCATATAATGCACAAAAACTGTATCTGAGCAGATCTGACTCCATATGTCCTCTTGTCTCATGATTGAGAACCATATTCAGTTTAGGATCAAGAGTCCATTTTCTCAAATGATCTGGCAACTGGTTCGATGATTTATATTTATGAACAGTTTCTTTTCTTTTTAAATCTTTATATGGTTGTAGATCTGTTTTATTAACATCAACACCTATATTATTTAATTTGCTTAGTGTTTCTGTATTTTTTAGAATAACTTCCTTCCAAGAATGATAAGAATCAGGTTTTTTTGATAACCCACTTCGTAATTTAGGTAAATCGCCAATAACTTCTTTAACTGAAACTTTAGGATAAATATTCTTATCCAAGATGTCTGGTATCTGTTTAATATCTTCTCTCACGCCAATCAGAATAACACGGTGTCTTGCTTGAGGAATTCCGAATTCTTCGGATCTAATCAGATAATTCATGTTATCAGAGCTAGAGTTATCTATATCTTTTTTTTTCTCCACAAGGGAATATATTCGATATGAAGGGCAATCTTCTGATCCCGTAATCTTTGAAGGATTTTGCAGGTCATTAAGAATTTGAGGAAATATGAGTTGATTCTCAACTTTGGCAGTAAGAATTCCTCTCACATTTTCCATAACAAATACATCAGGTTTTGCTATCGATAAAACCTTTAAATATTCCTTATAAAGGAAGTGGCGGTGATCTTCTTCAGGAACATAGTTTTTATTGCCAGCATTTCTAGACCGTCCAGCTAAACTATAGGCTTGGCAAGGGGGGCCTCCGATTAAAATTTTAGGTCCGTAATGATTTTCTGTTAGCTCTTTTACTTTAGCATGAATGTGGTCATTATCTTTACCTAATTCAGAAGGACCTTTCAAGGTTTCCTGAAAAGCTGATTCATAAATTTCTTTATATGATTCAAAAAGTTCAGCTCTGGTAAGGTTACCATTTAAATATTGATAGTAACCATCTAGACAGCCTTTTTGTTTTGCAAGTCTGTAAAATGCTCTTGTAGTTAGTGTCATATGAGCATGTGGATCTTTTTCAACAGACATGCCTATTTTAAAAGGATGCTTATTATTATCTATGTAAGAGGCGAATCCTTCGCCAAGTCCACCTGGCCCAGAGAATAGATCAATTACTAAAATATCATTATCTTTCATAGTAGCCTGATAACTTAAAAAACACATGCATAATACCAGGTCCTGTCAATCGCACAAGACTTAAAAAAACTTGATAGGTAAAATTAAATAAAGCCTTGTAATTAAAATGATAACAGTTTGCTTTTCAATAGTAGTGAATTAAAAGTTTCCTAGTAAATTTTTATACTATTTAGTCTGTAATTCCCATTTTTTGGATTATTTTTCAACTATTTGATGCTATATTAATACTATTTTAGAAGAACCTAGATTACTAGCATTAAAAAATTGATGGTCTAGATTGAACCTTCCGGGATTATTATGAAAATCTCATATAAGACTAAGCCTTTGAGTCCTTTACTAAAAGCTACTATTAAAGTTGGTGCTTTAGACGCTGTAAAATTACAAATTGAAAGAGGGGCTCAATTAAATGCGGTAGATTCAGCGGGCCTTTCAGCTTTAATGTTAGCTGCAATTTTCAAACAACCAGATATTTTTCAGTATTTGATCGAAGTTGGAGCTTCTTTAGAGTTAATCGACTCAAAAGGAATGTCGGCTATTGATTATGCAGAAGCAAGTGGTGTTGAAAAAATAAAGGAAATTATACGAGAGGTACAAAATAAGACAATAAATACTACTAGTGACCCGAATCTTCTTAGAGAAGCAATCTCTGATCAAATTATAAATCAATCTACTGAATCTAAGATTGAGCAAGAAATAGTTAGTTTTAAGACGACAATTATTGAGTTCGAAGATAGTAAAGAAATAGAAAAGGAACAAAATTTAATACAGGAGGTTGATAGTCACTTAGTAGATTTTGATTTTGAATTAGATGAAGATTTATCTTTTGATGCGGGATGGGCTTTAGATACGTCTGATCACTGGTGTAGTGATGAAGAAATCGAGGTTCCTGAGAATGACTTAGCTTGCTTGGTGGAAGCTGAAACAATTTATAATAAAATAGTTAATCATCAAATTCTTGATATAGATACGATTGATTGGTCAGATATTGAAATTGATCTACCTGTTAGTCAACAAAGAATAATAAATATAAAAGACGAATTTTCTCATTTATATTATTTGTTAATTCAAAGTACCATTAAAGGAATGGTTTCATATAGCCAAGTATTACAAGCTATTAAGATTGATATTGGTGAGACATATATAGATACAGTACTGCCTGTCATTCTAAATTTGTTTGGTGATTTGGGTGTTTTGATAGAAGACTTTAAGCCGTTCGAAGCTAATTATGAAGATGATGGTATTAATCCATCAGAAAGCCTTATTGAAGATAGTTTAATTAACTTGAATTATGAACTGGAAGGCGATCTTTTCTCATTAAATATTTATTTTTCACAAATCCAAAAATTTGAATTAATTGATCGAGATGAGGAGGAAAGAATTGGCTTGCAAATGAATATTGCTTTGTTGGTCCTTGCCAAAAATATTGCTAATTTACCTACTCATTATTGGTCAATAGTAGTTGATATATTTGAGAATTACTCTACTAAAGGAGAAAATCAACTGTTTGTTGAAGAAAGTGAAGTTGATGAGGAAACAAGTGTTAGTGATGAAATTAAAAATAATGAAATATGTGAAATTGATAACGGAAATAGTTTAGAAATAAGAGAAAATAATGAGAATTTAAACTTCTGGGATATTGTAATTCAGCTAAGAATTAATAATAAATTTTATGAAAGTAATCAATATAT
>Ga0209599_10000524_pt1 | contig 24332 bp, 25 predicted proteins | sample Shrwel_input2_FT_FD_187534 | JGI IMG/M metagenome (GOLD analysis project Ga0209599, IMG submission 187534) | Subsurface microbial communities from deep shales in Ohio, USA - Utica-3 well 1 S input2 FT (SPAdes) (version 2) ... | reverse complement strand
GCAATAATCATCTGCACCAATCTAATGAAGATGGTTCCGAGAAGTTTTATATTTTTAGAAAAAGATTCTGTATTTTCTGGAAACTGAGTGTGTACTACTCCACCAATAATTACCCCTAAAACTAAAGCAATGATAATTGCAAAGAAAAGTTTGTTTTGTCCTTTCATATATTGATTTTCTATAGAATACAAATATAGTTTTTTTAATGAAATATTGGTAATTGTTTTGAAGCGGTATTTCTGGATAAGCGATAGCAGTGGAAATCCTTTTTCGGTGGCGGCAGCTTTGCTGCCGCCACCGAAAAAGATTGTAACGAATAGCGCGGTCCCGAAATTTCTTGAATGGCAAAAGCTTTGGAGAAATTTTCGGGATGGCCCAAAATAAAAAATCCCGAAAAAATTTGGGATTATAAATTTATATTCGAGACTTGAATTAAGCTCTTAAATATCTAGCATATGCGTAACCTTCTTCTCCGTCTTTGGTTTTAATTTTCCACCACTCGTCTGAAGATTGTTCTACTAAAGTTACCACCTCACCTTTTGCCGCTTTGCCTAAAATTACGCCTTCTGTAGAAGGCTCCTGTCTAATGTTTAGGTTAGAACTTTCTGTATCTACAGTAAGTGAAGTGCCTGCAGCTAAACCAGCTACTTGTACATCTATATTGATATCTGAAGCAGAATAAGTGGCATCTATAGCTCCTAAAGCATTCCAAACAGCATCTTTTCCAGCGTTAGAAGAAGTAGTTCCAGAGATGTAAAGAATTCCGTCTTGTTCTTGAACTTTTAAATCAGAAATTCCTGCAGTCTGAGCTGCTGAAACTACACTTGAATATTTTTCTTGTAATGACATGGTAATTATTTTTTAACGTTATAATTATAGTTTACTTTACCCACTTTTAGAGCATCTACAGACATTTTTATTTTTCTGGCTTGCTCCGCAGTAACTTCTCCTGTTAAGGTAAGTTCACCATTTACCACGTCTACTTTTACACCTGGAAAATCTTTAACTGCATCAGTAACTTTTTGTTGAACTTCTGGAGCAACTGCAGATACAGTTTCTACTACAGAAGCAGCAGCTTCTACAGTAGCCATATCCATTACATCTTTTACTCCTTTTACATTCTTAAGAGCTGCAATAGCTGCATCTTTTTCTTCCTGAGAAGCAAATGTTCCACTTAAATGTGCAACCCCTTCTTTCACTTCCACAGAAGTTCCAGGATAAGCAGCAACTACAGTAGTAGATTGAGTGGTAAGTTCTGCATCAGAAACATTTTTTTTGCAAGAAAATGCTGCCACAGAAAATACAAGCGCTAAAGCAGTGATTTTAATCGTTTTTTTCATAATGAGAGGATTTTAATTATTATTGTTTCCAAATGTAAAGATAAAAACTAGGTCTGCTTTATACAATTTTTATAAAGTTTTATAAAATTTTTAAAAATTCAAATGAGATTCCAACAAAAAAGCACCAGAATTCTGATGCTTTTAAGATTTATTGTAAAAATCAATTTTTTATTTTTGGTTTAAATGATATGATAGTAAACAAACATTTTATAGTACAACTTAGCTGCTAAAAACGCAGTAGGCTTCACGTAAGGATAATCTATTAACTCTACAATATCAAAATTCTATTAACCAATTATTTATACCCTAAAAGATGCAATACATCTTCTGGTTTTTGCTCTTCGCTGAAAACTTCGTATTGTAATTTTCCGTTTTTAGCTTTTTGGATGAGAATATGTTTCGGCTGAGGCAATAAACAGTGATGAACTCCACCAAAACCAGCAATACTCTCTTGATAAGCTCCTGTGTTAAAGAAACCGATATACAAAGGTTTGGTATCGCTGAACACTGGCAAATAAATCGCATTGGCATGTTGCTCAGAATTGTAATAATCATCTGAATCACAAGTTAATCCGCCTAAGAAAACTCTTTCGTAAGAATCTTCCCAACGATTCAGCGGAAACATAATAAAACGCTTAGAAATCGCCCAAGAATCTGGAAGTGTAGTCATGAAAGAAGAGTCTATCATGTTCCATTTTTCTCTATCGTTTTGGCGTTTTTGAGAAATAATTTTGTATAAATTTCCAGCACTTTCACCTACGGTAAAACTACCAAATTCAGTATAGATGTTTGGTTCTTCTACCCCTTCTTCTTCACAGAATTTTTTGATTTGATATACAATTTCATTTGCCATATATTCATAATCATAATCAAATTGAAGAGAATTTTTAATAGGGAAACCGCCACCAATATTTAGTGAATCTACTTCTGGAGCAATTTTTTTCAATCTTGCATACACTCTCAAACATTTGAAAAGCTCATTCCAATAATACGCAGTATCTTTAATTCCGGTATTGATGAAAAAGTGAAGCATTTTCAACCTTGCATTCGGGTGTTCTGCAATTTTTTGGCTGTAATAAGGGATAATATCTTTGTACCCAATTCCTAATCTGCTGGTATAAAATTCAAATTTCGGTTCTTCTTCCGAAGCTATTCTAATCCCAATATCAAAGGTAGTATCTATACTTTCGGTTAATTTATCTAATTCTCTGTAATTATCTAAAACAGGAATCACATTTTCAAAACCATTATTGATTAAATCTGAAATTTTAGCCAAATAATCATCGGTTTTGAAACCATTACAAACCACTTCTATCGTCTTGTCAATTTTCCCTGTTTCGAATAGATTTTTAACAATATTCATGTCAAAAGCAGAAGACGTTTCGATAGAAATATCATTCTTAAGCGCTTCTTCTAATACGAAAGAAAAGTGCGAAGATTTGGTACAGTAACAGTATCTGTAAGAATTTTTATATTCATTCTTTTTGATGGCATCTTTAAACCACGTTTTTGCACGCTGAATGTTTTGCGAAATCTTAGGTAAATAACTGAACTTCAAGGGAGTTCCGAATTTTTCTACCAAGTCCATCAAAGGAATATCATGAAAGTACAACTGTTGATCCTCATACTTAAATTCCTCTTGCGGAAAGTAAAGTGTTTGGTCAATAAGTTCAGCATATTTTATCTTCATTTATTGCAAAAATTTAAGACTACAAAAATGCGAAAAAAGATTGAATTTTTTAAGTTAAAAAATCACAAATTTAGTTTCCAATAAAAATCAATACATCGCCGTTTTCATACGTGATTTCTACGGTGTTTTCTCGGGCAAAATTTCGGGTTCCTACTCTTTTGGTTAAGCTCAATTCTTCGTTAAAGAGCTCCCAATTAAGACCTTTGGTCGAAATTTTTTCTACAAAAGGAAATGGTAAAAGTGAAATCATCTTTCCTTCTACCTCGTGAATTTTAAAATTTTTGGAAATGAAAAAGTATCTGGAAAACTCGTCAAAAAAAGTGATTTCCATTTCATTTTTAAAGAGAAAAGCTACGTGAAGATTTCCTAAAAAGTGGTCTTGTTCACCACCGCTTCCTCCGTAAACGTCTACTTTTTGTACACCATGATTTTTGAGAATATCTAAAGCTTTTTGAAAATCGGTAAAATCTTGATCCGGAGTATGAATGAATTTTTCGTGGTAAATATTTTCGTCACTACCTTCATGAGAATCAAAATCTCCAGAAATAAAATCTAGTTTATCCAGAGGGAAATTTTTGTCTTTTAAATAATGAAAAGCACCATCAGTACAAGCAATCACATCATAACCTTCTGTGTTGGGAAGATTTTTCGGTGGAGTTCCGTTGATAAAAAGGAGTGCGTTCATATTTTCTCGCTGATTTGGCAAATTAAGCAGATCATAAAAAGCAAAATAAAAATCTGCGTAATCTGCGGGATTATCTTTCTGAAGGATTCCAGTATTCTTCTTTTTCTCCAGAAATTTTAGAAATATATCTCGCTAAAATAAACAGATAATCAGACAATCTATTGAGATATTTGATGAGTTCTGGTCTTACTTCTTCGGTTTCATTGAGATGAACCATAGCGCGTTCTGCTCTTCTGCAAACCGTTCTACAAACGTGAATAGATGCAGCAGCTTTACCTCCGCTTGGTAAAATAAAGAATTGCAAAGGTTCTAATTCTGCATCTAAATCATCCATCCACTGTTCTAATTCTGATATTTCTTCTTCAGAAATCATTAAATCTAGACGATTTTTTCCGTTGGCTAAAATCAGTTTATCTGTTGGCGTTGCTGCTTCTGAACCTACGGTAAATAAATCAAACTGAATTTTCTGCAGTTGATTCAATACTTTTTCATCAGAAATTTCGGCTTTTGCCAAACCAATGAACGCATTGAGTTCGTCTAAAGTTCCGTAAGATTCTACTCTTGCAGCTGCTTTCGAAACTCTGGTTCCTCCGTACAATGAAGTTTCGCCTTTATCGCCAGTTTTGGTGTAGATTTTCATAAAATTGATGGATGTTGGAAGTTAGATGATGGATGTTTAGAATTTTTCAAATCTAAAATTCTCACCCAAATAAGCTTGTCTTACTTGTGGATCATTGGCTAAATCTTCTGGAACACCTTCTTTTAGGATGTTTCCTTCGAACATGATGTAGGTTTTATTGGTAATCGCCAAAGTTTGTTGTACGTTGTGGTCGGTTATCAAAACACCGATATCTTTTTTTACCAAACTTCTGATAATTTTCTGAATATCTTCCACAGCAATTGGGTCTACTCCTGCAAAAGGTTCGTCTAAAAGAATAAAATCTGGGTCTGTTGCGAGACAACGTGCAATTTCGGTTCTACGTCTTTCTCCTCCAGAAAGTAAATCTCCACGGTTTTTACGAACATGTTCTAAAGAAAATTCTTCAATCAGTTCGTTGGTTCTGCGGATTTGCTCTTCTTTGGATTTATTGGTGAGTTGTAAAACTCCTAAAATATTATCTTCTACTGACAGCTTTCTAAAAACAGAAGCTTCTTGAGCCAAATAACCAATTCCTTTTTGCGCACGTTTGTACATGGCATCATTGGTAATATCTTTCCCATCAAGCGTAATTTTGCCAGAAGTAGGTTTTACCAATCCCACAATCATATAGAAAGTAGTGGTTTTTCCCGCACCATTTGGCCCAAGTAAACCTACAATTTCTCCTTTTTTTACTTCAACGGAAACGCCTTTTACTACTTTTTTGGGTCCGTATTCTTTAATTAAATTTTCGCCACGTAAAATCATAGAGACAAAGATATGAAAAAAGTCAGAAGTATGAAGTTGGAAGTTGGAAGTTGGAAGTCTTAAAATCGCAAATCGTAAGTTTAAAAAATGGAAGTTTTTAAATTACGAAACCCTTTCTGCGTTTTTTGTATGTGCATAAAACGCAGAAAGGGTTGGTTATATTTTTTTCTGTAAGTTATTTTTAGAAAATTAGGTTCTAAAAATATCCTGAACTTGCGCCCCAGATTGAGCGGCATGTTTGAGCTCTTTTTTCTGCGGCGGCGAAGCCACCGCAGAAAAAAAGCGAGTAGCGAAAGCTGGAATTTGGCGCCCTAATTATTTAATAAAATGGCAGCTTCTTTGGCAGCATAGGTGAAAATCATATCTGCACCAGCTCTTTTAATACAAGTAAGGCTTTCTATAATGGCTTTGTCATTATCTAACCAACCGTTTTGAGCAGCCGCTTTTAGCATTGCGTATTCTCCGCTTACATTATAAACTGCGATGGGTAAATCTATTTCCTGACGAACTTTTGCTACAATATCTAAATACGGAAGCCCCGGTTTTATCATAATAATATCTGCGCCTTCTTCGATGTCTTTGTAAACTTCGTTTAAGGCTTCTCTAGAATTGTGGAAATCCATTTGGTAGGTCTTTTTATCTTTTGGAATTTCCTGAAAATCTTTCGGAGCAGAATCTAATGCACTTCTGAAAGGTCCGTAGAATGAACTTGCATATTTTGCAGCGTAGCTCAAAATTCCTACGTTGGTATGACCTGTTTCTTCTAAAGCTTGACGAATTGAAGCAACTCTACCATCCATCATATCACTTGGCGCTACAACATCTGCACCAGCTTCTGCATGAGAAACCGACATTCTCGCCAAAGCATCATTAGTCGCATCATTGTCTACCTGTCCGTTGGTAATAATTCCGTCGTGACCATAGATTGAATAAGGATCTAATGCAACATCTGGCATTACAATCATTTCTGGAATAGCATTTTTAATTTCTCTGATGGTTCTTTGCATCAAACCATGTGGATTCCAAGCTTCTGTACCGAGATTGTCTTTTAAATTTTCTGGAACTTTCATGTAGATATTGACCGCTTTCACTCCCAGTGAAAAAAGTTCTTTACATTCTTTCACCGTTAAATCTACTGTTCTGCGGAAAATCCCCGGCATTGATGGAATAGCTTCCTGTGCGTTTTCGCCTTCCATTACGAACATTGGCATTACAAAATCATTGGTAGTGAGTACTGTTTCTCTCACAAGACTTCTGATGCTTTCGTTAGTACGTAATCTTCTATTTCTTGAAAAAATTATCATTTTTGGAACAAAGTTTGTTTTATACTCTGCAAATTTAGTTATTTATAACTATTGTGTATATCAATTCGTTTAAATAAATTTGTATATTCTTTGAGATAAGAATGAATTAAGTAAAATGAAAAGAACTTTATATTTTATATTATTTACGGTAGGTCTATTAATGTTTTCGGGCGAAGCAAAAGCTCAACAAACATTAAGAGAACCGCTTTCTGATTCTCAAAAATCTGATGATGGAGTTTTAGTCGCTTATCCTAATCCTACAAGAGATTTTATCATTGTAAAAGCTAAAAACCCAATGCTAAAGGTAAAATCCGTAACTTTTTACTCTATTATCGGGACTCAAGTTTCAGAAACAATGGTGAATATGAACACCGCCGAAATTAGATTAGACAAACTGAAACCTGGCAAATATTTAATGAAATACACTTTATCAGACAATACCCAAAAGGTAACGCAAGTGGTAAAACAGCAATAATTTTTTAAATCATAAAAAAGAAAAACCATCGAAGTTCGATGGTTTTTTATTTTTGGAAATTTCTTAAAGATTAGTAACCTCCAGAAACTTCTTCGTTTTTAATTAATGCTTTTGCAGAAGATGTTCCTATTCTTTTTACGCCTAGGTTAATCATATATTCTGCTTCTTCTGGCGTTCTTACACCACCTGCAGCTTTTACAGGAAGTGAACCTGCGTTTTCTAGCATGATTTTAATTCCTTCTACAGTTGCCCCATTTGGTTTTCCGCCTTCAGTTTGGTAGAAACCTGTAGATGATTTCACAAATATTCTGTGTAAATCTTCAGCTTTGAAGTTTTCTTCAGCCCAAGTTGAGATTTTTTTGGTAATATCTGCAATTTGCTCATCGGTAAGCGCTGCGATTTCTATAATCCATTTTGCAATTTTACCATTATCTAAGCAAAGTTTTGTACAATCTACAAATTCTGATTTCACAGCATCTAATTCACCATTTTTGTACGCTTCATAATTGATTACGAAATCTAATTCATCTACTCCGTCTTCGATTGCTTTTTGAGCTTCAGCTAATTTATGTTCTTTTGAATAAGTTCCTTCGTGGAAACCGATTACAGTACCGATTACTACGTTAGAATTTTGTTCTGTAAGGAATTGCTTCATTTTTTTAACATAATCAGGTCTTATCATTACTGCAAAAATGTCATTTTCGATGGCTTCTTTGGCAAGATTAATTACCGTTTCTAGCGTTTGTTCTTCGGTAAGACCAGATTGAGCTGGAGTTTTTAGATAAGTAGAATCTAAATAAGTGTTGATTTTCATAATGTTACACTTTTAATTGTCTGTTAATACTTTGCTCCAAAGATATGAAAGTTTCTGTTCTTGTAACGCCTTTTAGCTTCTGTATTTTGCTTAAAATTTGCATGAGATGATCATTATCAATACAAAGTACTTTAAGGAAAACCGTCCAGTTTCCTGTAGTATAATGAGCTTCTACGATTTCATTAATTTCGTTCAGAGATTTAATCAGTTCTTGGAAATGACTTGGCTGATCCATGTAAACGCCGATGTAAGAAACTACTTTGTAACCTATTTTTCTTGGATTGAGAAAAGATACAGAATTTTCTATTACGCCTGCGGTTTCTAGTTTTTTTATTCTCTGATGTACAGCAGTGGTAGAAATACCAATGTTTTTAGAAATTTGAGCCAAAGATGTTTTGGCATTGTCCATGAGCATATAGATTATTTTTTTATCTATTGCATCTAGCTTGTAACCTACTTCTGTAACGCTTTTCATTTTTAATTTAATTGTCTTTTGTTTCTAAAATTGTATAAACGGGATAATGATCACTATACCCACCAAGATATCTGGTCCCTGCAAAAGTTCTAAAAGGTCTTCCTTTAAACTTTTTGTCCCAATTACTTAATTTTTCTGAATTAAAGACTACAGCACTTTTAAATGCTAATGAAGAAATAGGCAAAAAGAAATGATTAGAAAATAGAATCTGATCGAACAACAGTCCTTGGTTGTAGTGAAACGTAGAATAGATTTTATTATTGTACAATTCTATGTATGGATTCACTAAGATTTTATCAACTCCATTGTCATATAATAAATTATTTAGATTTTCTTCAATCGGGTCATCGTTAAAATCTCCACAAATTATTACAGGTTCTTCTTTTTCTAATAACGTGAGAACTCTTTCTTTAATCGAATGAAGAATGTAATCTCTTTTGGGTTTGTTTACATCTTTTTCTCTTTTTGAAGGAAGATGCGCCACAAAAACATTGAGCAATTCATCATTGTATTTCAATTTACAAAAAAGAACATCTCTGGTTGTATCATAATACTCATCTTGCTCTTCATTCACTCCTTCGAAAATAAAAGAAATAGCTTCAGAATCTACTAATTCTATTTTTCTCTTATCATACAGAAGCGCTGTATCTACGCCTCTTTCATCTAAAGAATTATAATGAACAAAATCATAATTTTGAAGGGGTTCTTGTTGAATTAAATCTTGTAAAACTTCTTCATTATTCACTTCACATAAACCTACAATCATCGGAAGCACCTCTTCTTTTTCTTCGATAAGCCTAAAAACATTGGCAATTTTTCGAAGTTTATTCTGATACTTTCTTTCGTCCCAATTCCTTAATCCAGAAATGGTAGGATCTAAAAAATGTTTTGGTTTTGGGTCTGGAGAAAACAAGTTTTCTACATTATAGAACATGACAAGTTCTTTTTTCAAAAAATTCTCCATAGCCTTGCCTCAATTTTTCGGATTGTAAATTTAGTAAAAATAATTTATTATGATTAGAAATCTTTTAATAAATCTGGTCTTTTCTGCTGGGTAATTTCTATTGCTTTCTGATGTCTCCATTCTTCAATTTTACCAAAATTACCGCTTAAAAGGACTTCTGGAACTCTCATCCCTTTGTAAACTTCTGGTTTTGTATAAATAGGCGGAGAAAGTAAATCATCTTGAAAACTATCTGTCAAAGCAGATTGTTCATCATTTAAAACGCCTGGTAAAAGACGAATAATAGCATCAGTAACTACACAAGCTGCCAATTCGCCACCAGTGAGCACAAAATCACCAATCGAAATTTCTCTGGTAATATGTAAATCCCTGATTCTTTGGTCTATTCCTTTATAATGACCACAAAGCAGAATTAAATTTTTCTTCAGCGAGTAAGAATTCGCTATTTTTTGGTTAAAAGTTTCTCCATCTGGAGTTAAGTAAATAATATCATCATACTCTCTCTCAGATTTTAACTGAGAAATACATAAGTCTAATGGTTCACACATCATTACCATTCCAGCGCCACCACCATAAACAGTATCATCTATTTGACGATGCTTGTTAAATGCAAAATCACGAACATTATGAAAATGAACTTCTGCCAAACCTTTTTCCATTGCTCTTTTCAAGATGGAAGTTTTGAAAGGACTTTCTAATAAATCAGGAACTGCACTTATAATATCTATTCTCATTGTTCGGTTTTATTTTTTTTATTCGGGATGATGATTAAGCGAAGCGAAGAATCTCTATTAATGTAACTCCACATCCAATTGAAGAAAATAGCGAGTTTATTTCTCACACTTAAAATCAACATTAAATGAAGAAACATCCAAAAATACCACGCAAAAATCCCTTGAAATTTAAATTTCGGCAAATCTACTACTGCTCTATGTTTCCCGATGGTTGCCATGCTTCCTTTGTCATCATATTCGTAAGGTTGCCATTCATTCTCTGATTTTTTCAAGAAATTTTTAGCCAAATTTTTCCCTTGATTAATCGCTACATTCGCTACTTGAGGATGACCATTTGGATATTTCGGGGTTTCCATATACGCAATATCTCCTATCGCATAAATATCATCAAATCCTACTATTTTATTATATCGGTCTACAATGTACCTGTTGTTTTTAACGGAATTTTCGGTTAATCCTTCAATAATATTCCCAGTAACACCTGCTGCCCAAATCACATTATTACTCGGAATGATATCCCCAGAACTCAGATAAACTCTATCGCCATCATAATCCGTAACTCTATCATTTGAGATAAATCTAACTCCCAAATCTTTCAAATATTTTTCTGATTTTTCCTGAGATTCTTCGCTCATTACCGCCAAAGGTTTTTCGGTAGAACTCACCAAAATAATTTCTAAATCATCAAAATTCATTCTAGGATAATCTCTCGGCAAGATTTCTCTTTTCATCTCAGCAAAAGCTCCCGCCAATTCCACACCAGTTGGTCCAGAACCTACGATTACGATATTCCAATTGCCATCATCACTTCTGCTTTTTTCAATAATTAATTTTTCGAAAGTAAGCAAAACATGGTTTCTTATAGAAATCGCTTCCTGAGTATTTTTCATCCCAAAAGCTAGATTTTCCATTTTTTGATTTCCAAAGAAATTCGTTTTACAGCCAGTTGCAATCACCAATTTATCATAGTGAAAAACATGGTCTTCTGTAATAATTTTATTTTCCGAAGGAATAATCTGTTTCACTTCCGTCATTCTAAATTGAATATTTTTAGAACGCTGAAAAATCTTTCTAAACGGAAACGAAATATTAGAAGGCTCAATTCTTCCGCAAGCTACTTGATAAAATAATGGCTGAAACATATGATGATTCGCCTTGTCAATCATTACCAATTTCTTGGTACGACTACCATTAAGTTTTTTAGCGAATTGCAATCCTGCAAAACCACCACCGATGACGATTATTTTATCTCTAATTTCCATAAGATTCTGGCAAAATTACTGAATTTATTTTCTAAAAATTTTACTTTTGCAAAACTTATGTCAAAAACCAATCCAAAAGCCACCAAAAGAAAAAAAATCCATAAAACCAGACGAAAAAATTATCTTTTTCGCCGATATATTTTGTTGGGCATTTTAGGATTAACCTTGCTCGGAACTGGACTTTACCTCAGAGACAAAGTGGCATTTTATTACGCCATGTATTTTGAGAAATTTGCACATAAAAACCTAAAAAATTCGGAAGAAGAAACCGCAAGAATCAATAAAATCGTCACTGAATATAATGACAAAATTTTCGGTTTCGATATTTCTCATTATCAGCACAAACGAGACATAAAATGGGACAGCCTCACTATCGCTAATGGTTCTATTCCATTGGAGTTTGTGATCATGAGAGCTTCAATGGGAAATCGAAAAAAAGATAAACATTTTGATGATTTTTGGGAATTGGCTAAAGAAAATAATCTTACAAGAGGTGCTTATCATTTTTATCGTGCAGACGAAGACCCTATTTTACAAGCCAATAATTTCTTAGAAAGTGTAAATCTAGAAAGCGGAGATTTACGACCTGTTTTAGACATCGAAAGAATTCCCAGAAGAAAATCTAAGGAAAAATTGATAGAAGACCTGAAGGTTTGGTGCAAAATCATAGAAGAAAAATACGGCGAAAAGCCCATTATCTATACTTACTACCATTATTATAAAGATTATTTGCGTGGCGAGTTTGACAATTATCCACTTTGGTTAGCCAACTACAATGATGTTTTAGTTCCTTCGGAAGAAGACTCGTGGAAAATGTGGCAATTCACGGAAAAAGGCATCGTAAAAGGAATTAATGTAAAAGTTGACCTTAATATTTACAACGGAAACTCATGGAGTTTCAGCGAATTAAAACTTGATTAAAGAAAAATAAAATGATAGTAGAACAATTAAAAAACACACCAGAAGAATTGGTTTTCAGCAACGTAATTACTTATATAGATGAACATTACGAATTTACACCCACTAAATTCACCAATGGAAATACGGTAAACGAAGCCAATCAAAATAATGGCTCTTGCAAAGTTTTCAGTTTTGCCAAAATCAACCAACTTTCTCCAGAAGAGACGCTTTTATTATTTAGCGAGTTTTACAGAGAAGACGTTTTGAAAAATCCAGAAGGAACTGATCATCAAAATATCAGAAATTTCATGAAATTTGGCTGGGAAGGAATTGTTTTCGAAGGAGAAGCTTTGAAGAAAAAATAAATCTTTCCACAATAAAATTTATTCCCATTTCATTTTTTGTACTTTCGCAATCTCAACCTTAACCTTTTCCTCAACCTAACATGAACTACGTTTCTGCAGAAAATCTGACCAAATCTTACGGCATCAAAACGCTTTTTAAGAATATTTCTTTTCATATCAATGAAGGAGACAAAATTGCGATTGTCGCCAAAAACGGCACCGGAAAATCTACGCTTTTGAAAATCCTTTTAGGAAAAGAAATTGCAGATTCTGGCGAAGTAGTGATTAATAAAGATGTTCAGGTAGTTTTGTTCGACCAAGAAATAGAGTTTGAGTCTCAACTTACTGTGGAAGAATTCATGATGACTTTAGACTCTAAGCCTATTCAAGCGCTTAAAAACTATCATCAGTCGCTTCATTCTACTGACCAAAAATTCATAGAAAAAGCTTTGGCAGAAATGGAAATTCACAAAGCTTGGGATTTAGAAACCGAAATGAAACAAATTCTTTCGCAACTAAAAATCACCAATTTAGAGGCGAAAATGGGAACGCTTTCTGGAGGACAAATCAAAAGAGTTGCCCTTGCAAAACTCCTTACCGAAACCAGAGCAGAACACAGACACGTCTTGCTGATTATGGACGAACCTACCAATCACCTAGACATAGAAATGGTAGAATGGTTAGAAAATTATCTTTCTAAAGCCATGATTACGTTGCTTTTGGTAACACACGACCGTTATTTTCTGGATTCTGTCTGCGACACCGTTTGGGAAATGGAAGACCAAAATCTGTATGTTCATAACGGAAGTTATGCGACTTATCTGGAAAACAAAATGATTCGTGAAGATAATCTGAACGCTACAATTGACAAAGCCAACAATCTTTATCGAAAAGAATTGGAATGGATGCGCCGTCAACCAAAAGCGAGAACTACAAAATCAAAATCTAGAATTGATGCTTTCTATGACACCGAAAAAGTAGCAAAAACCAATACCAAAAAGCAATCTCTGGAACTCGATTTTGAGATGAAAAGATTAGGAAAAAAGATTTTGGAACTCAAAAACATCAACAAAAGTTATGGTGATTTGGTTTTGCTCAAAGATTTTTCATATTCATTTCAACGAGGTGAAAAAGTAGGAATTGTAGGAAAAAATGGAGCAGGAAAATCTACACTTCTCAATATTATTCAAGGTTTAGAACCCAAAGATTCTGGCGAAATAGAAACGGGAGAAACCATCAAATTTGGGTATTTTTCACAAAAAGGTTTGCAATATAATGAGGAAGAAAGAGTAATAGACTTCATCAAAAATATTTCTGAAAATTTCCCTTTAGCCAACGGAAGAACCATTTCTGCATCGCAGTTTTTAAGAATTTTCTTGTTTGACGACCAAACACAATATTCACCAATTTCTAAACTTTCTGGTGGCGAAAAACGAAGATTACACTTAATGTATGTGTTGTATCAAAATCCTAACTTCTTGATTTTTGATGAACCTACCAATGATTTAGACTTGCCAACATTGACGGTTTTGGAAAACTTTTTACAGAATTTCGCAGGTTGTCTCATCATCGTTTCTCACGACCGTTATTTTATGGATAGAATTGTAGACCATGTTTTGGCGTTTGAAGGTGATGGAAAAATCAAAGATTTTGTAGGGAATTTTTCGGAATATAGAGAATGGAAAAAAACTGAAATCGGAAGTCCAAAGCCTGACACTTCGACTCCGCTCAGTGTGACAAACCAACAATCAACAACCAACAACCAGCAACCAAAAAAGAAACTCTCTTTCAAAGAACAACGCGAACTCGAAACCATAGAAAAAGAAATGCCCGAATTAGAGAAAAAACGTGCTGAAATTCTTGAAAAACTCAATAATGAAGCTGATTATGAGAAAATCGCAACACTTTCTGCAGAGCTAGAAAGTGTTTCCGAAAAACTAGAAGAATATGAGATGCGTTGGCTTGAATTACAGGAAATTCTAAATTAATTTTTCTTCTTCAAAAAGAAATTCCAAAGCAATCTGATTTCGTGGAATTCAAAATCTTTTGGCAAAACTTTTAGCCAATCTTTCAATTCTTCTTGAGGATTCTCATCAAAAGCTTTCTTGAATGTTTCTATTTTTTCGACAGGATAAATTCTTTTCATATCTTCAAAATCCAGCACTCCCTGTTCTGCAATTTTTGCCATGTGTGAAAAAATAGTAGATACTAGAACTCCCTTTGACAAAGCAATTTCGTTAAGTGCTTTTCCTTGTTCAAATAATTGATAAGATAAAACATGAGAAGGAACTTTGGCAATTTTCACCGAAATTTTTTCGTCATTTTTTTCGTCAAAAAGAGGTTTTTCTAACAAGTGAACCTGCTTTAAATCGTTCAAATAATCTTCTAAATCATCCAGAAAAACTCGCGTGTCTTCATTGTATTGTTTCATTCCTTTTACGCCTTTTGTTTCAGCATAAAATTCTCTAAATGGTTTAAAAATCTCTTCATTTACCTTGGTAAAAAAGAAATTTACCGCTCCAGATGATTTAATTTCTATTTCTTCCCAATTTTCTTGTGTTTGAATAAATTTTCTGGTTTTTGGCCAAATAAATTTTTCAAATTTCAGATAAATATCCGTAAGATTTTCCACCGATTTTTTGATGAGAAAATATAAATTTTGAGTTTTTTCTTTGTCTACAAATTTGCTTTCTTTAGAAGCCTGATTCCAAGTTTCCAAAGATTCTTTAGCCCAAGAAATATCTAAATAACGAAGCACTTTTCTGATGCTGTAATCGTATTTTTCGGCATGTAAAATTTCTTCTAATCGGTCATTTGCATGAGTAGCATCTTGAAACTCTGCCACTCTTCTGTCGCTGAAAATCACATCGCTAGAAATTTTAGATTTCAAAACAATTCCTTCTAAAGTTCTACAACGTGAAAGTGCCACGTAAACCTGACCAGAAGCGAAAGATTTCCCAGCATCTACAATTAATCGGTCAAAAGTAAGCCCCTGAGATTTATGAATCGTCACCGCCCAAGCCAAACGAATAGGATACTGCTCGAAACTTCCTAAAACTTCTTCTTCGATGTTTTTTTCTGCGTCAAGAGAGTATTTTTTCTGTTCCCAGTTTTCTTTTTTCAGTTTATAATCTTCGTCATCTCCATCTATTCTTACCCAAATTTCATCAGCAGACAAGTCTACCACTTCTGCTAATTTTCCGTTGAAATATTTTTTTTCTTGAGTAGCATCATTTCTAATAAACATAACTTGAGCACCCACTTTTAGCTCTAAAACTTCTTCATTCGGAAATTGAGATTCTTTAAAATCACCAACAATTTTAGCTTTAAACTGATAGGTTTTACCTCCTAATTCATTGAGTTTTTTTGTATTAATATCATCTGCAATTCTATTGTGAGAAGTGAGATAAACGTAGGCTTCCTCTTTTGGTTCAAAATCTGGAATGTATCTTTCATGGAGTTTTTCGTAATGTTCTCTGGATAGATTTCCGTCTCTGATTTCATTTAAAATTTCTAGAAAATCTTCATCTTTTTGTCTGAAAACTTCAGTCAGTTCTACGGTGAGGAGATTGGTGTTTTTTAAAACAAAAGCATCGAAAAAAAATGGCGAAGCATAAAATTGCTTCATAATGTATTCATTTTCGTCTCTTACTACTGGCGGAAGTTGGTACAAGTCACCAATAAAAAGCATCTGAACACCTCCGAATTTTTCTTGATTTCTTCGAATATGACGCAGCGAAAAATCCATCATATCCAGCACATCTGCTCTCAACATAGAAACTTCATCTACAATGATGACTTCTACTTCTCTGAGCAATTTCAATTTATCTTTTCTGTACTTGAAATGCTGCATTAAATCTGGAATATTCATCGCCAGATTTTCATTAATTCGGTCTAAAGTTGGGATAAAAGTTCTGAGTGGAAACCCGAACATAGAATGAATGGTAACACCACCAGCATTGATAGCAGCAATTCCAGTTGGCGCCACTACAATATGTTTTTTACGTGTTTTTTTAACGAAATTATTCAGAAAAGTGGTTTTACCGGTTCCTGCTTTCCCTGTGAGGAAAATATTTCGTGAAGTGTTTTCTACGAGGTCAAAAAGTTGGTTATTCATTCTAGGTTCAAAAATAGTGAAAAAAAATCAAGATGTGATGATTTGAGAATTTAGCATTCTGAAGATTTTAAATCTAATTTTTTAAAATTATTGATGTAAAAAATGGAGAAAGATTTAATGATATATAAAAACTATCAAGTCAATAGATGACATAAATCATAAAAAAGATATTGACCAAGAAATTAACTTTGCACCAGAATTTTTAAGAAAAATCTTATGAAATCGCCATGATTAGAAAACACCAATGCTAATAATGATTAAGTGATTGCATATGACCTCTAAAAAAACAATAAATATCTACATATGAAAAAGATATGGATTTTTTTGACGCTCTTTTTTGCGTTTGCCACATATTCTTCTTGGATTTATACAGGCGCAACAGACTACGGAACCGTAATGACCACCCGACAACAATTGGGTAAAAAAATATATCAAGAGTACAATTGTCAATCTTGCCATCAGATTTTTGGTTTAGGAGGATATTTAGGTCCAGAACTTACTACTGCTATTTCAGATAAAACTCGTGGAGAAGCCTACGTAAAAGCTTTTATAGAAAATGGAGGCGGAACCAGAATGCCTAATTTTCATTTCAGTAAAGAACAAACAGAAGCATTGGTAGATTATTTAAAATATGTAGACGCAAATGCTTTTTCTTATAAAAACACTACACCAAATGAAACTGAAAAATAACATCATCGGAAGTTGGTTCATTATCATTGCCATTTTTTCGCTTTTTTTAGGACTTGTTTTTGGAGTTTTAGGAGGATTGCAACATCTTTATCCTGATTTATTGAAAGATACTTTGTCTTTCCAAAAAATGAGACCGCTTCATACTTACCTTTCTATCAACTGGATTTTCACAGCAGCTACAGGAATTATTTATTATTATTTACCAGAAGTTTCGGGTAGAAAAATTTATTCTGAAAAACTGGCAAAATTACAAATCGCTTTACAAATTTTAATACTAGTTTTGGTAACGGTTTTCTTTGTACTAGGAAAATTCGGAGGAAGAGAATATTTAGAATTCCCGCCATATATCGTGATTTTGATTGTGAGTTCTTGGTTGATTTTCATGTATAATTTCTTCATGACGGTAAAACCCAATTACAAAACTGTTCCTGTCTATATCTGGAGTTGGAGCACAGGTTTAATTTTCTTTTTGATTACCACAATAGAAGCTCAACTTTGGCAATTATCATTTTTTAATGACAATATCATTCGAGATGTAACCATTCAATGGAAAGCGATGGGTTCTATGGTTGGTTCTTGGAATATGCTGGTGTACGGAACTGCTATGTTTGCTATGGAAAAAATCTCTGGAGATCAAAAAATCAATCAATCTAAAATTGCATTTTTCTTTTATTTTCTTGGCTTAACGAATCTTATGTTCAACTGGGGACATCATACTTACATTGTTCCCGCTTCACCAATTGTGAAACTGATTGCTTACAGCATTAGTATGACGGAATTGCTTATTTTGGCGAATATTATTTACTCTTTTAGAAAAACTTATCTAAAAGCGAACCACCAAAATCACAAGCTTTCGTTTAAGATTCTTACTTATGCGGAAATTTGGATTTTGCTCAACTTGGTTCTTTCTATTTCTATATCTATCCCTGCTATAAATTTCTATACGCACGGAACACATATTACAGTGGCGCATGCAATGGGTTCTACAATTGGCATCAATACTTTACTGTTATTAGCTTCAATCACTTTAATTGTAGATGATGTGGCGCCGCATTTTTTAAATTGGAAAAGATACAATTGGAGTCTTTTAGTCTTCAATTTATCATTGGTTATATTTTGGGTTTGTTTAGTCGGAATGGGACTACAAAAAATTTCTGAAAAATTGCAAAACAAGAGTTTTTATGACATGATTAACGCCTTGAGCATTTATTTCAAAATTTTCACCAGTTCCGGCGCTGTACTTCTTTTGGCACTGATAGCGCTACTCTATCCTTTGTTCAAATTTAGTTGGCACTCTGTGACAAAGAAAATACAGTAAAAAAAGCCTGATTCTCCACGAGTCAGGCTTTTGATTTATTTTTCTGAATTTAAAGATTTTCTTGAAAAATAGAATATCGGTGTAAATCTAAAAATTGACCATTTTTAAGAACTTCTTGCTTCAAAATTCCTTCAAATTCAAAACCGTTTTTCTGCAATACTTTTCCCGAAGCAGGATTGTGTGGAAAATGAGAAGCATAAATTTTATTAAGATGTAATTCTTCGAAGCCAAATTCCACAATTTTTTGCAATGCTTCAGAAACATAGCCTTTGTTCCAAAAAGATTTCCCGAGCCAATATCCAATTTCTGCTTTTCGATTTGCAAAATCTTGATGAAGGCCAATCGCACCAATTAATTTTAAATTTTCTTTTTCACGAATAGCAAAAATGTAAGCATCTTTTTTCGCAAAACCGTTTTCAGCCATTTTTAGCCAAAAATGAGCATGCTTTTCTTCATAAGGATAAGGAAAAGTAATCGTGTTTTCTGCAATTTCCGAAGTAGAATTGGCATGAAAAATAATATCCTCCAAATCTGAAATAGTAGGCTGTGAAAGTATGAGTCTTTCTGTGGACAGTATGGGTAAATTATTGTCCATCCTTATACCAAGAAGAATATTTCACGTAATTATTTGCAATTCTGTCGATTTCGCCAGAAATCAGTTCTTGCGAAACGTCTTTAATTTTTTTTGCAGGAACTCCTCCCCATAATTCACCTGCTCTAATGTGAGTTCCTTGTGTAACTACAGAACCTGCCGCCACAATAGAATTGCTTTCTATCACACAATTATCCATTACTACAGAACTCATCCCAATCAATACATTATCATGAATCGTGCAACCATGAACACAAGCATTATGCCCAATCGAAACGTTATTGCCTATCACTAAAGGAAATTTTTCATACGTACAATGCAGCATCACATTATCCTGCACATTTACTTTGTTTCCTAATTTTATATAGTGTACATCTCCTCTGATAACCGCATTATACCAAATACTACAATCTTTTCCCATTTCTACATCGCCTATAATAACTGCAGTTTCTGCTAAAAAAGTATTTTCCCCGATTTTGGGAGTTTTTCCTAAAAGTTCTCTTACTAAAGCCATATTTTAATTGAAAATTAAAAGTTGAAAATTGAAAATGTATTTAAAAAATTCCATAGATAGAGAAAATCTAACATCTGATTCTTAAAACCTAAAACCTAATCCCTATTTTTGTACTCTCAAATTTAAGTAAAAAATGCATACAATTATTATAGAACCTACTGCAAACCCAAATGTAATGAAGTTTGTAGCTGATTATACCCTGATTCCAGGTTCATTAGAACTGGATAGAACTTCTGATATTTCTGAAATTCCATTGGCTCAAGAACTTTTCAATTATCCTTTTGTTTCTAAGGTTTTTATCTCTGCTAATTTTGTAGCAGTTGCTAAAGAAGACCACGTAGAATGGGAGCATATTGCAGAAAGTCTTAAAAACGTCATCGAAGACGAGCTTCTAGCAAATCCTAGAATTTATAGACAAAAACCTCAACAGAGATATGAAATTTTTGCCGAAATGACTCCGAATCCTGCTGTGATGAAATTCGGTGGAAACAGATTATTATTAGACGGTTTCGTAGAAGTAAAATCTAAAGAAGAAGCAGACGAAGTTCCTTTAGCAAAAGTGCTTTATGATGAATTTAAATTTGTAAAAGAAGTTTTTGTTTCAGAAAATTTCGTGGCAGTAACCAAAGATGATTCTGTACAATGGCATGAAGTGATGACAGTAGTGAGAAATGTAATTGCCGAGTTTTTACAAAATGGCCACAAAATCACCAATAAAGAACCTCAGAAACACGAAAGTCCTGTAGAAAAAATTATCAATAGAGAGTATACAGATGTTGAGCAAAAAATTTCTGATATTTTAACTGAATACGTTTCACCAGCTGTAGAAAACGACGGTGGGAAAATTTCTCTTTTAGAATATGATGCAGAAAATAAAACCGCAAAAATGCTTTTACAAGGTGCTTGTAGCGGTTGCCCAAGTTCTACTGCTACGCTAAAAGGAGGAATAGAACAAGTGCTTAAAAATTTCTTGCCAGATTTAGTAGAAAAAGTAGAAGCTGTAAACGGATAATTAGTTTTTAGTGGATAGTTGTCAGTTGATAGTATTTACACTGATAACTTTCGATAATATAAAAAAATCAAAGTTTTGAATACCAACAACCAACAACCAACAACCAACAACATAAAAAAAGGAATACTCCTCGTAAATCTTGGTTCGCCGAAATCTACAAAAGTAGAAGACGTAAAAGAATATCTAGATGAATTCTTGATGGACGAACGTGTGATAGACTATCCATGGTTCTTTAGAGCGCTTTTAGTAAAAGGAATTATCCTTAATACTCGTCCTAAAAAGTCTGCAGCGGCTTACAAAACCGTTTGGACTGATGAAGGCTCGCCATTGATTGTCATCACGAAACAGATTCAACAAAAATTGCAGAAATTAGTGGATATTCCTGTAGAAATCGGGATGAGATACGCTGAACCAAGCATTGAAACCGGAATCAGAAACTTGGTAGAAAAAGGCGTAGAAGAAATTGTACTTTTCCCACTTTATCCGCAATATGCGATGAGCACTACAGAAACCGTAGTAGAAAAAGCGAAAGAAGTTCAAGCAAAATTTTTCCCAAATATCAAAATCAATTATGTAAAACCTTTCTATAATAGAGACCTTTACATCAATTGTTTGGCTGAAAGTATTAAAGAAAAGTTGCCAGAAAATTTTGATTTGCTTCAGTTTTCGTATCACGGAGTTCCAGAAAGACATATTTACAAAACAGACCCTACCAAAACCTGTAAAATAGGCGATTGTTGCTTCAAAGAAGATCATCCTTCACATCAATATTGCTATAGACACCAATGTCTGAAAACTACCGAATTGGTAAGACAAAAATTAGGTTTGGAAGACAATCAAGTGAAATCTACTTTCCAGTCTAGATTAGGAAAAGACAAATGGATAGAGCCTTACACAGATGAAACTTTAGAAAATCTACCTAAAAATGGCGTAAAAAACCTAGCGATTGTTTGTCCAGCTTTTGTAAGCGATTGTTTAGAAACACTAGAGGAGATTTCTGTAGAAGGAAAAGAAGAGTTTTTACATGCAGGTGGAGAAAACTTCCACTACGTTCCTTGTCTGAACGACGAAGATAGATGGATAGAAGTCGTAAAAAAACTCTGCGAAGAAGAATTATAAAAAATAAATACATTTTTTAATAAATACCCCTAAAATAATAGGGGTATTTTTATTTTATTACATTTTTTATTCCTAATTTTGACTAAAAATAAGGGTTAATAAAAAAATAATAAAAATGGAAAATAATTTAGATTCTTTAAAAAACAAAATCAACTCACTTCCTGCTGAGTTTTTAGAAATGATTTCAAATTACTTTGAAAACCTAGAACCTAAAAAAAATTCAGGAATTTACGCTTACCAAATAGACGAAGTAAAAGAAAGGTTAGAATTTCATAGAGAAAACCCTAAAAGCAGACTAGATTTTTTTGAAAACATAAAAGAACTAGAACATTCTCTTTACACTTCATTATGAAAATACAACTTTCATCTATCGCTAAAAACGATATTTTACTTTACGCCAGAAAATATAAATCTGACGATTCTTCATTAGGTCAAAAATTTCTGGAAGAAATAAAACTAAAAGCCATCCAAATTTCTGAAAATCCAGAACAATCTGAAATCATCTACGAAAACATCAGAATCATAGCACTAGACAACTTCCCTATCAATTTACATTACACGTTCGAAAAAGAAACAGAGACCGTTTTTATCACTGCAGTTTTCAAAAAAAATATCGCCCCGAAATAAATTTCGAGGCAATATAAAAAGGCTTTCAAAAAGCTATTTTGGGGTTTATTTCTTGATAAAAGAACCAACTTTTTGTCCATTTACTAATACGTAATACACTCCTGGCTGAGCTTGTGCAGGAATATTTACTTCTACATTATTAGCACCTTGAACCACTTTTGCAGATTTAGCAGCAACTTTCTTACCTGTAATGCTTACCAATTCTACATTTCTCATTTCTGCATTTTCACTTTCAAAGTTCACATATACTCTATCTACATTCGCAGCAACTTTATACACTGGCGCAGTAGTAGCATCTGCAGCAACTCTTCCAGCAGGAGAAGTTCCACCACCAACACCTACAGCATTCCAAGCATTGGTTGTTTGAGTAACCTCAGCACTTCCCGCTCCATATAAATCTGCAGCAGCTTGAAGCGAATATGTTCGAGCATTAGCATAAGTAGAAGTAGAAGTTAAATAAGTGGTAAGTGTTCTGTACGCAATTTGAGCAGCTTTATCTAAACCAACTCCGGTAACATTATAAGCAAAGCCTTTATCATTAGTACCAGAACCTCCATTTACCAATAAATAATACCAGAAGTTAAGAACTCCAGAATTGGTATGAACACCACAGTAATCATTAGTAGAGGATGGTGTACAGTTAGGATTTACCCAATATGTACCTCCATAAGTATCTGGATCTCCATAAGCATTAGGATTTGCCATGTCTCTAATTACGTAATTGAAATCTTCTCCTAACTTCCAAGAAGCTTTTGTAGGCCTTGCCCAAAACTCCACAGAATTTCCTAAGATATCAGAAAACGCTTCGTTTAATGCTCCAGATTCTTTCTGATAAACCAAATTAGCCGTTTTAGTAGTCATACCGTGACCAATTTCGTGAGCACAAACATCTAAAGCAGTTAATGGTTTATTTCCATTAGTAGAACTTCCATCTCCATAAGTCATTCTAGACCCATCCCAAAAAGCATTGAAATAATTTCTAGAATAATGCACGTAAGATTTAATTGCAAAATGATTATTATCTATACTATTTCTATTAAATTTAGCTTTAAGATAATCTACTGTTTTTTCAGCTCCCCAATGTGCATCTGTAGCATATTGATCCAATGAAGTATTTACATTATTCCAAGTATTATCGGTATCTGTAAAATCAGTTGCTCTAGAATAATTGGTTCCTTGCTTTAAGTTATAAGTTTCAACAGCAGTACCACCATTTCTACCGGTTTCTCTCAATCTATAAGAAGTAGCACTTACTTGATCTGCCACAATTGCTTGATTCCCACTGTAAGCCGTAACTGCAGTTCCTGGAGCATTTGTTTCTAAAATTAAAGCATTTGTTCCCAAAACTTTCCCAGTTTTAGCATCTACATAAACCTCTTGTCTACTTACTGGTTCAGAAGCATAAACATCAAACTTATAAGCAAGCGTAAGTTTTTTCGCATTTACATCCGCTGGATCATTATAATACACCAATTTTCCTTTTGGATAAAAAGTAGCATTTGCATCTTTTGTATCGCTTTTTAAGAACGCTTCTTCATCAGCATTCTGCCATTTATAAGAAGTTGCTCCTACATAAGCTAAAGCACTGTTTAATGCATTAGCTTCAGAAATACCCGCTCTTTTCTCAACAGTAGCTGGAACATTTTTAAACCAAACTCCATTCTGACTTACTACCTTCCCTTTCTTCACCAACATATTAATCATTCCATATTCTACAGGAATCCCATCAATTGTTTGTTGAAATTTGTGATTTTCAAAACCTAAAGCATCTTTATCAGAACTCAATCTAAGACCTGAAACTTCTTTCATTTGTTTAGCCGTTTCATCATAAACCATTGGCTTACCTCTGAAATCGGGAGCTTTTGAAGCATCAAATCTTACATGTTCTGCAAACATGTCTGACTTACCAGAAATTAGTTTTGAAGGAGTGTTTTGCGCAAACGCAAAAGAG
>Ga0209599_10000523_pt1 | contig 24335 bp, 27 predicted proteins | sample Shrwel_input2_FT_FD_187534 | JGI IMG/M metagenome (GOLD analysis project Ga0209599, IMG submission 187534) | Subsurface microbial communities from deep shales in Ohio, USA - Utica-3 well 1 S input2 FT (SPAdes) (version 2) ... | reverse complement strand
TCACCCGCGTGCTGACCGCCCTGCCCGGCGTCAGCCAGGCCGATGTCAGCAAGGAAACCGCCAGCGCCACCCTCACCTTTGACGAAACCCAGCAAAATGCCGCGTCGTTCAAGCAGGCCATCGAAGACGCCGGGTTTGACGTCCGTGACTGAGTGCTGCCAACCCCCCGACCCCGACGCAGGCGACCCGCGCCGGGTGGTCCAGCCCGACAAAGCCGCCCTGCTTGCCCGGCTGGCACGGATTGAAGGCCAGGTGCGCGGCGTGGCACGCATGGTGGAAGACGACCGCTATTGCGTGGATGTGCTGACCCAGCTGGCCGCCGCCCGCGCCGCGCTGAACGGCGTGGCCATGCAGCTGCTCACCCACCACGCCCATGGCTGTGTCCAGCAGGCCATTCGCAGCGGCGAAGGCGACGCGGCGATCAATGAGCTGATGGGGGTGGTAAAAAAACTGGTGTAAGCCGGTTTGCCGCCAACCATGCGCTCACCTCACACTGGCCGACAGCGCGCGCGCCAGCCGCGCCCAGCCCACGGCATCCGCCGGCAGGCCAAAGCGCACGCCGGGGCGATCGCCTTCCAGCAGGCGGGTCCAGATGCGCTGTTCGGCCAGCCGCTGATGCAGCTGGGCGGCAGGGATGGCACCCGCGTCCGGCCAGCCGCTGCGAAACAGCGCCGTGCCGGATTCCGCCAGCCCATGCCTGGTGAGCAGGGCGGCCAGTCGGGCGCTGGCGTGATGCAGGTGCTGGCGGGCCTGGGCGGGCCAGTGAGGGTCGGCCAGCGCCAGGCGGCCAATCTGCTGGGCGGCGGCGCTGACCGTCCAGGGGCCCAGCGCACAGTCCAGCGCGGCCAGCAGCTGCGGATGGCCCAGTACAAAGCCCAGACGCAGGCCGGCCAGACCAAAAAACTTGCCTACCGAACGCAGCACCACCAGGCCCGGCCAGTGGGTGCCGGCGGCGGCCACGCTGAGCTCGGGGGTGGGGTCGATGAAGGCTTCATCCACCACCAGCCAGCCGCCGTGTGCTGCCAGCTGGCGGGCGCAGTGAATCAGCAGTTCGGGCGGGTAGCTGTGGCCGGTCGGGTTGTTTGGCTGGCACACCACCAGCACATCGTGCTGCGCGGCGGCGGCCAGCAGGGCGTGAGCGTCGGGTGGGCAGGCGCTGAGCTGATGGCCGGCGGCCTGCCAGCCCCAGCGGTGCTCGGCGTAGCTGGGCGACACCAGCGCCACCCGGCCAGGCCGGCGCAGACGCGGCAAGGTGTGGATGGCGGCCTGGCTGCCGGCCACGGCCAGCAGGTGCGGGGCATGGTAGTAGGCGCGGGCGGCGTCCAGCAGCGCCGGGCAGGGCGGCGGCAGATGCTGCCACAGGGCTGGGTCGAGCGTGGCCGTGGGGTAGGGCTGCGGGTTGAGTGCGGCGGAGAGATCCAGCCAGTCATCCGGCGTGCCGCCAAAGCGGGCGATGGCGGTGTGCAGATTGCCGCCGTGCGGCGGGCGCGCTGGCCAGTCGAGCAGGGCGTTCAGCGGCATGCCCACTCCACCCCCAGCGCCAGCCCGCTCAGCACCAGCAGCCATAGCGCACAGCTGCGCCACACCAGCCGCCAGGCGCGGCCAATGTCTGCCGGCTGTGCTGCTGGGCCGTCGCCCAGCGGCGGGCGGTATTCGTCCACACCGTCGTAGCGGGCCAGCCCGCCCAGTTGCACCCCCAGCGCGCCCGCGCCAGCGGCCATCACCGGGCCGGCGTTCGGGCTGGGCCAGGCCGGTGCCTGGCTGCGCCAGCAACGCCAGGCCAGCCGGGTGTGGCCCAGCAGGGCGTAGCTGCCGGCGGTCAGCCGGGCCGGCAGGTAGTTCAGCGCGTCGTCCAGCCGGGCAGCGCAGCGGCCAAACCGGTTGAACCGCGCCGAGCGATAGCCCCACATCGCGTCCAGGGTGTTGGCCAGGCGAAACAGCAGCGCGCCGGGGCCACCGGCCACAGCAAACCAGAACAAGGTGGCAAACACCGCGTCATTGCCGTTTTCCAGCAGGGATTCCACCGCCGCCTTGGCCAGTTCATCCGGGCTGGCCTGGTCGGTATCGCGGCTGACAATCCAGCGGGTGCGCTGGCGGGCCAGGGTCAGCTGGCCGGCGTCCAGTGCCTGGGCAATCGACAAGGTGTGCTCGCCCAGGCTGCGCAAGCCCAGCGCTGCATACAGCGTCAGCGCATGCACGGCAACAGCCAGCGCCAGTCCGCCACGGTTTGCCGGCAGTGCGGCCAGGCCCAGCGCCAGCACTGCCACGGGCGGCAGCACCAGCAGTGCCCAGCCCAATGCCCCGCGCCGCACGCCGGCCCGTCCCCGGTTCATCCGCGCTTCCAGCGCCTGAGCCAGCCGGCCAAAGCCCACCAGCGGATGCCAGCGGCGCGGCTCGCCCCACCACGCATCCAGCGCCACCCCGGCCAGCAGGGCCAGTGCCAGCAGCCAGCCTGACAGGCCGCTCAGCATGCTGGCGGCTCCGGGCAAAACAGCGCGGCGGCGCTGCGCGGGCAGGATGGAAAATAAGCATGAAAATAACTGGCCTGCAGGCTGCCCACCCGATACACCGCCTCACCAGGCTGGCCGCTGCGCAAGGCCACGGTGTGGGCGCAGGCTTGCGGGGCCAGCGCCAGCTGCGAGTAATGAAATGTATGCCCGCGCAGTGTGCCCCAGGCCTGGCTGCCCAAGCCGGCCAGCCGTGTCTGCATGCGGGCAATGCCTGGCAGCAGCCCGGCCATGCCCCATTGCTGGCCATCAGCGGTTTCAATTGCATCGGCCAGCGCCATCATGCCGCCGCACTCGGCCCAGATTGGCAGGCCGTCGGCGTGGGCGGCACGCACGCTGGCTTGCCAGCACTGTGCCTGGCTGAGGGTGGCGGCGTGCAGTTCCGGGTAGCCGCCGGGCAGGTAGAGCGCGTTGGCTTGCGCCGGCAGCGGCTGGTTGGCCAGCGGGGAGAATTCCAGCACCTCTGCGCCCAGCGCGCGCAGGCAGTCCAGATTGGCCGGGTAAATAAACGCAAACGCCGCATCGCGGGCCACCGCCACCCGGCAGCCGGCCAGCCAGCGTGGCTGGGATTGCGGGGCGGGAGGGGCAAACTGCACCAGCGGCAGCGCCGCCAGCGCGGCGTCGTCCAGCACCAGGCTGTCGGCCAGCGCATCCAGCCGGGCGTCAAAGTCGGCCAGTTCGTCCGGGCTGACCAGGCCCAGGTGGCGCTCGGGCAGCGATGCCGCCTGCGCCGGCAAATGTCCGAGCAAGGGAATGTCGCGCAAGGATTCGGCCACCATGGCGGCGTGGCTGGCGCTGCCCACCCGGTTGGCCAGCACCCCGGCCAGCTGCACCGGGCCGTAGTCGCGCAGGCCCAGCGCCACCGCACCGGCGGTTTGCGCCATGGCTCTGGCGTCGAGCACCGCCAGCACGGGCAGGCCAAAGCGCCGGGCCAGGTCGGCAGATGACGGCGCGCCGTCGTACAGACCCATCACCGCTTCAATCAGGATTACCTCGGCCTGTTCAGCGGCTTTCGCCAGCCGGCGGCGGCATTCGTCTTCGCCCACCATCCACAGGTCGAGCGTGTCTACCGTTGCGCCGCTGGCGCGCGCCAGGGTCAGCGGATCCAGAAAATCCGGCCCGGTCTTGAACACTCGCACCCGTTGGCCGCTGCGCGTCAGCCGGCGGGCCAGCGCGGCGGTCACGGTGGTTTTGCCCTGGCCGGAGGCGCAGGCGGCCACCAGCAGTACGCGTACCGGGTTTACCATTCGATGCCCGCCTGTGCGCCAATGCCGCTGGCAAATGCGTGTTTGACCAGATGCATGTCGGTGACCGTGTCGGCTTCCAGAATCAGCGCTTCCGGCGCGCCGCGCCCGGTGACAATCACATGCTGCATGGCCGGGCGCTGGCTGAGGTCGTCCAGCACCTGGTCCAGGTCAAGATAGCGGTATTTCAGGGCAATGTTCAGCTCGTCGAGCACCACCAGGCCAATGGCCGGGTCGGCCAGCAGCAGCTGCGCCTGCGCCCAGGCCTGTTCGGCGCAGGCGATATCGCGGGCGCGGTCCTGGGTGTTCCAGGTGTAGCCTTCGCCCATCACGTAAAACTGCACTTCATCGGGAAAGCGCCGAAAAAACTGCTCTTCGCCAGTGGGCAAGGCACCCTTGATGAACTGGACAATGCCCACTTTCATGCCATGCCCCAGCGCGCGCGCCACCATGCCAAACGCGCTGGAGCTTTTGCCCTTGCCGTTGCCGCAGTTCACCAGCAGCAGCCCGGCCTGGCCTTGCGCCTGGGCAATCCGGGCGTCCATCAGGGCTTTTTTGCGCGCCATGCGGTCATGGTGGCGGGCATTGCGGGCGGCTTCTTCAGCAGGGGTCAGGGGGGCGGGCATTGGCAGCTCTCCGGCAAGGTGGGCAAATCAGGGTAAAAAATAGCGGCGGCCAGCGTGGCTGACCGCGCTCAGGGGATGGCCCAGGCAGGCGCTAAGCGCATCGGCGGCCAGCTCGGCCACCGGGCTGGCCTGCCACTGGCCATGTTCCAGCAGCAACAGGGCGTGGCTGGCGTGGTTCAGCGTCAGGTTGAGCTCGTGGCTGACCAGCACCACGGTGTGGCCATGGTCGCGGCAGCGTTGCGCCAGCAGCGCCATCAGCTGCGCCTGGTGGGCAATGTCCAGCGCGGCGGCAGGTTCGTCCAGCAGCAGCACCGGGGTGTCTTGCGCCAGCAGCGCGGCCATTGCCACCCGCTGGCGCTCGCCGCCAGACAGGGTGCGGATGTCGCGCTCGGCCAGGTGGGCGATATCCAGCGCCGCCAGTGCGGCGCTGGCGTGGGCGTGGTCGTCGGCGCTGTCCCAGTAGCCCTGCCGGTGCGGATGGCGGGCCATCAGGATGGCGCTGCGCACGCTGCAGGAAAAAGCATCGCGCTGGCTTTGCGGCAGATAGGCCTGACGGCGGGCGCGTTCGGCCAGCGCCAGCGTGGCCAGTGGCGCACCGCCCAACTGCACCTGGCCGGCGTTGGCGGTGTGCAAGCCGGCCAGGGTGCGCAGCAGTGTGCTTTTACCCGCGCCATTGCGGCCAATCACCACCCAGCATTCGCCGGGGTGGGCCTGCCAGTCCAGCGCGGCCAGCAGGCAGCGCCCGCCCAGTTCCAGGTGCAGGCCCTGGCAAGCCAGGCCGGTGGCGTGGCGCGGCGTCATGACTGCCCCCGGCGCACATGGCGCAGCTGCAGCAAAAACGCCGGCACGCCAATCAGCGCGGTAATCACCCCCACCGGCAGTTGCATCGGTGCCAGCAGGGTGCGGGCGGCGGTGTCGGCCAGCACCAGCAGCAGGCCGCCGCTCAGGGCGGCGGCGGGCATCAGTACGCGGTGGTCCGGCCCCAGGGCAAAGCGGCAGGCGTGCGGCACAATCAGCCCGACAAAGCCAATACTGCCGGCGGTGGCCACGGCGCTGGCGGTCAGCGCTGCCGCTGCGGTAAACAGCAGCGTGCGCAGCCGCGCCACCGGCACACCCAGCGTGCTGGCGGCGTCACCGTACAAGGCCAGCACATTGCAGGCGCGTGCCTGGCGCACACACAGCAGCAAGGCCAGTGCCAGCACCGCCACGCCAGCGCCGCGCCAGCTACTGCCTGATAAATCGCCAATCAGCCAGAACACCATGGGCCGCAAGCGGCTGTCCGGGGCGATTGCCAGCATCAGGCTGATCAAGGCATTACAGCCGGCGGAGACCATCACGCCGGTCAACAACAGCAGGGTGGCCCCGAGTGGCCCCCCGCGCAAATCCTGCCGGGCCAGGCCCAGCAATACCGCCGACACCAGCGCCGCCCCGGCCAGCGCGGCCAGGTCCACCATCCACAGCGCGCCACCCAGCAGCAGGGTCAGCAGCGCGCCCACGGCTGCGCCGCTGGAAACGCCCAGAATATACGGGTCGGCCAGCGGGTTGCGCAGCAGCGCCTGCATCAGCACGCCGGCCAGCGCCAGCGCCGCGCCGGTCAGCCAGGCGGCCAGCGCCCGCTCCAGGCGCAAGCCCAGCAGGGTGCTGGCCAGTGAGTCAGGCTGGCCGTGCAGCCAGCCCCCCAGCGCCGCCCACAGCTCGGCGCTGGAAAGCGGCACCGACCCCAGCCGGCAGGCCAGCAGCAGCGCCGCCAGCGAGGCCAGCAGCAAGCCGCCCAGCAGCCACAGCGCATGCGCCGGGCTGCCGGCAGCGGGCAGGCGGGGTCGGGATAGCGTCACGGCTGATACACCAGGGTGACAAACACGCTGCTGCCGGCGGTGGCGTAGTCTTTGGCCTGTTCGTACTGTTTATTGCCAATATTGTTCCAGCGCGCCTGCAACTGCCAGTCGCGGTTAAGCGCATGGCTGGCGGTCAGGTTGACCAGGCCGTAGCCGCCCAGCGGGTTGGTGTTGGTGACATTGTCGTAGCGGCGGTTGCTCAGCTGCCATTCCGCGCCCAGATCCCAGCCGGCCCATTGCTGGCTGACGCTGAACTTGGCCAGCCGGCTGGCGCGACGTGCCAGGCGCTTGCCGGTGTTGGCGTCGTGCGGGTTTTGCCAGTCCAGGTCGGCGCGCACGCGGGTGTCGGCCCACTGCTGGCCCAGGCCCAGGCTGACGCCTTCCAGCACGGCGCGGCTGACGTTGTTGGCGCAGGAATACCGGTAGCCGGGCGTGCTGCACGGGTTTTGCGACACGATCAGGTCATGCACGCGGTTGCGGTAAACGGTCAGCCCGGCCTGGCTGCCGCCCTCCTGATAGCGCAGGCTGGCCTCCAGATTGCGCGAGGTTTCCGGGCGAATCTGCGTCTGGCCGTAGCCGGGATAGTACAGCTCGTTGAAGGTGGGTGCGCGAAACCCGGTGCTGGCGCTCAGGCTGGCACGCCAGTGCGGATTCAGGTCGTAGCCGTAGGTCAGCCCGCCGGTCGTCTTGTCGCCATAGGCGCTGCTGTGGTCGTGGCGCAGATTGGCCTGCAGGTGATGGGCGGCAAACTGGCCGCGATACACGGCGGTCAGCGAATCGGTATTGCGTTCGGTAGGGGCCTGGCCACTGAAGCCCGAGCTGCTGACGGTTTCTTCCAGCCGCTCCAGCGCCACGCTCAGCTGCTGCTGCGCGGCCAGGGTCAGGTCGTTTTGCCAGCTGTACTGCCGCTGCCGGGTGCGGATTTGCGACGGATACAGCGAATAGGTGGTGCTGTCGTCCAGCGTTTCGCCCACGCGCACCCGGCTGTGCCACCACGGGGTGAGCTGGTTCAGGCTGGCGAGGTTGAGCGCCGAGACACGCTGGCGGGTGCGGTCGTAGCCGGTTTTGCTGCCGTCGTATTCGCTATTCACCCGGCTGCTCAGATAGCTGGCCTGCAGTGACTGCCCCGGCTGCCACTGATAGCCCACCCGAGCCGAGGCCCCGCGTTCGGCGTAGCCGTCACGGTCGGGGTTAAACTGGCTGCTGCCGCGATTGGCGATGACGCTGAAACCCCGGCTGCGGCCATAGTTGCCGCTGAATGCATACTGCCAGCTCTCCTGGCCGCCACTCACCCCCAGCTGGGTGCGCACGGTTTCGTCGCTGCCCGCGCCGATGGTGGCCGTCAAGCGCGCCGGCCCGGCCTCGCCCTGGCGGGTGACCACATTGATGACCCCGCCAATGGCATCTGCCCCGTACAGGCTGCTGGCCGGCCCGCGCAAGATTTCCACCCGCTCGATGCCGCCCAGCGGAATGGCGTCCAGGCTGGCCCCGCCGCTGGTGGCCGAGCCAATGCGCTGGCCGTCGATCAGCACCAGCGTCTGATTGCTGTTGGCCCCACGAATAAACACCCCGGTGCTGTTGTGGATACCACCGTTACCGGCGATTTCCACGCCGTGCTCACGCGCCAGCAGCTGCGGCAGGGCATCCTGCCCGGCGCGGCTGAGTGTGTCGCGGTCGATCACGGTGATATCCGCCAGCGTTTCGGCGCGCGCCTGCGCGCTGCGCGCAGCGGTCACCGTGATTTCAGGCAGGGATTGGGCCAGAGAAAGCGATGAGGCGCACCAGGCGCTCAGACAGAGTGCGGCCAGACGCGATGGCTGGCCAGGAAACATTAAAACCATAAAAAAACCTGCTCTTGCTGGGACATGCGACCCCGCATGTCCGGACTCACGGACAAGGCCCGCCGTCGGCCAGGGCAGGACGCGCCACGGCAGGACGCCAGTGGCGCTTCCGGCCACCGCCCACCGCAGTGCCTCACGCATGCGGCAACTTCACCGCCCTTGCTGGCCGGTATCCGGGCTGGCGCTCGTCTCCGGATTCCCTTCCCACACGCAAGGCGTGCAGTGGCGTCAATCCGGCTAGCCCTGGCCAAGTGGCCGGGCAAGCGCTTACCGTTGCGGGGGCAGCACAGTGGCCGCGCAAGGCGCGACGCTGTTTCCCGTTTCAGCCCATCGCCGCGCGGCCCGGAGGTGGGCCGCAGCAGGCGGATGGGCTGGCCCTGCGCGATCATCAAATTGCGCGCAGGCACCAGCAAGGCGGGGGAGTGTAGCACAGAGTGGCGTCAGTTCATCCCGAAGCATCGACCGGGTAGTGGCGCGCTGGATAAAACACCGGTTGCAGAACAGAATGCCCGGACTGGCCGTGCCCGATGCCGAAGAATTGACGAAAGGGATGGACATGCTGGAAACCCATATTGACCGCTGGGAAGCGCAGGCGATTGCCAAGGGCATGCTTCAGGGGATGCAACAGGGTGAAGCGTGGCTGTTGCAACGACACCTGACCCGCCGTTTCAGCCCGCTACCGGCGGCACGACTGGCCAGTCTTGCCACCGCCACCCCCGCCCAGTTGGAAACCTGGGGCGACCGGGTGCTGGATGCCACCTCACTGGACGAGGTGTTTGGCGAAACACGGCACTGACCGAGGTTCACCCCTGGCGGAACAGATGCACATACTGCGCCGCCACCGGCAGCCGTTCTGGCCGGGGGGTGAGGCTGAGCTGCCATTTGCCGCGCTCGTCGCGGTGGGCGGCGCTGACGTGGCGGATATTGACCAGAATGCTGCGGTGAATCAGCCAGAAATATTCCGGGTCGAGCTGGGTGTGCAGGGTTTTCAGCGAGGTGCGCAGCCAGTGTTCGCCATCGGCGGTCAGCACCCGCACATATTTGTCTGCCGCTTCCAGGTACACCACGCTGTCGCTGGCAATCAGCTGCACAGTATCGCCCTGGCCGGCGCGCAAAAAGCGCAGCGGCACCTGGCCTGGCGACAGGCTGGCAGGCGGCGGCGGGGCGTCGGGGCAGGCGGTAGGCAGCAGGGTTTTCAGCCGTGCCACGGTGGCGGCCAGACGCAGCGGATCGACCGGCTTGCACAGATAGTCCACCGCCGCCACGCCAAATGCTTCCAGCGCATGGTCCTGGTAGGCGGTGACAAACACCACCCTGGGCGCATCGGTCTTGCCCAGCTGATGCTGGGCCAGCAGCAGGCCATCCAGGCCGGGCATGCGGATATCCAGAAACACCACGTCCGGGCGCAATTGTTCGATGGCGTCGCGGGCCGACAGCCCGTCATGCCACAAGCCCAGACACTGGGCGTCGGGCCAGGCCACCGCCAGGCGCTGGGCCAGGCGTTCGGCCAGCCGGGGTTCGTCATCAACAATCAGGTAGCGTGGCGTCATGGGTCGTGAGCGGGAGAACAGGCAGGGTCAGTTGGGCACAGGTGCCGTGCGGGCTGAGCGCATCCAGCGCCAGGCTGGCGTCAGGGCCATACAGGGCTTGCAGCCGGGCGCGCAGATTGCTTAGCCCGACCCCGCCGCCAGGGTGGCGGCAGGGGGCATGCAGGCCGGCACCATTGTCGCGCACGCTCAGGGTCAGCGTGCGCCCATCGCTGTCGGCGTGGATCTCGATGCAGCCGCCCGCCACGCAGGGTTCGATGCCGTGGCGCACGGCGTTTTCCACCAGCGGTTGCAGCAGCATGGGCGGCAATGGGCAGGCAGCGGCGGCAGCGGAGATGTCCAGCTGCCAGCGCAGGCGCGGGCCAAAGCGCACGCGCAGGATTTCCAGATAAGGTTCGATCAGGGCGATTTCATCGGCCACGCAGGCATGCTCGCGCCGGGTGGCCGATAGGGCACCGCGCAAGTAGCGGGTTAGATGGTCCAGCAGTTGCTGGGCCTGCGCCAACTCGGCTGGCGACAGCAGCGCGTCCAGATGGGCCAGGGTGTTGAACAAAAAATGCGGTTCAATCTGCGCCTGCAGCAGGCGCAGTTCGGCCAGGGTTTGTCCGCGTTGTGCCTGCTCGGCGTGCAGCCGCGCTTCGGCCAGCCGCGCGCGTTGCCACAGCCATAGCGAAATCAGGCAGCTGGCAACCATGGCAATCCCCAGCACCACCAGCTGGTGGGTAATCGCCGAAGGATGCTCGAACAGCCCCAGGTCGGGCGGCAGGCCGGTGAGCCAGTTGGCCAGCGATGCGCCGGCCAGCGTACCCAGCGGAATCACCGTGATCATCATCAGCACAAACTTGGATAAGGGCGGCCATGAGCAATGAGCCCAGAACGTGCGGCGCAGCAGTTCTTCCAGCAGGGTGATGCTGCTGCCAATCAGGTGGCTGTATACCAGGTTGACCCACAGCGGCGTGCCGGACAGCAGGGACAGCATCACCGCCAGCAGGGTGTCGAACACCAGCAGGCTGATGACAATTTCCCGTGTCGAGACAAACATCGGCGATTGCGTCATGCGGCAGTGGATCATAGGGTATGCCATAGCCAGCGCCCCAGCAGCCGGTCTGGGGTCAGGGTAAACACAAACGCCACCGTCAGCCCGACCATCAGCCCGCGCATGGCCTGGCGGTGTGCTTGCACCCGACCGCGCCACAGGCTCCACATGCCCATGGCCAGACCCAGCACGGTCCACCCCGACAGCAGATGGATCCACGACAAATGGCCCCGGCTCTGAATCCAGAACGACCCCAGCGCGGTCACCAGCATGGCCCCCACCCAGCTACCGCCCAGCACCCGGTGCAATGGCGTGCCTTTGCGCAGCGACAGCAGCACCAGCCCGCAAAGCAGGCTGTATCCCGCCGCCAGGACGTGGGTGGCAATCACCGGCGACAGGCTGCGCCATAAATCGGGCAAGGTATTCTGCAACATGGGCGACTCCTGCAAGGCTTGGTCATTCAATCTCCCGCGCAGTGTGCCATGTTGCGTGGCATTTGCCAGCCAGCAGGTGACCAAACCCGGCCAGGGCGGCGTGAAGCAGGGTGATGACAGCGCGAAATGGCGGACAGCGGTTTCGCGCCGGCCTGAGCCCACTTGGCGCAAGATGGCGCGGTTTGGTCGCACCGCACTGGGCAGGCGTGCGGGGGGTGGGCAAGCTGGTGGCAATCTTCCTGAACAAGGCCCCACATCATGGACACCCGCTCCCTGCTGACCCAGTGGCTCTCCCATCCCCAGCTCAGCCAGTGGCCCGCCGAATGGCGCGCGCTATTGTGCGTCAGCGCTGCCAGACTGCGCCAGGCCGATGGCCGGCCAGAGCTTGCCGGACGCTGGCTGAAACGCGCCAGAAGCCTGACCCGCCATCCGCTGACCCTGCGGGAGATCCAGCAACTGGAAGCCGGCTATTGACGCTGCGGCTGTCGATGGGTAAATCAGCGTATATCGCCATGCCCGCACGCCAACAGGAGGCGCTGGATGTCCATTTCGGTATTTGCCCATTTTGCCCCCTTGAGCCCGCTGATTGGCGACGTGCTGGCCGCCACCCTGCCCGGCGGGCCGTATCAGTTGCCCGCCACCTTGCAGCCGATGCTGCTGGTGATCCTGCATGGGGAAATCCGCCTGCGCGCATGGCCCGAGCAGCCGCTGGCCCAGGCACGGCGTTTGCCGATGCTCAGCGTGTGCGGGGCCACCACCGGGATACGCTACGCCTGGGCCACGCCAGGGACGCAGATTTTGCTGGCGTCGGTGCAGCCAGGGCAACTGCCCCGGCTGTTTGGTGTATCCGGGCTGGCGGTAATGGAAGATTGTGTGCCGCTGGAGGCGCTGCTGCCGCCGGGCTGGGCCAGCGAATGGGCCGAACAGCTGCTGCAGGCCACCACTGCAGCGCAACAGCGCCGGCAGCTGGAACAGGGTCTGTGGCGGCTGCACACCCACCATGGCCAGCGGCCAGCTGACCTGGCGCTGCCTGCGCCTTTGCTGGCCCGACCACTGCTTGAACTGGCCGATATGTTCAGCCTGAGCCCACGCCAGTTTGAGCGGCAGTTTTTGCGCAGCTACGGCCAGAGCCTGCGCGCCTTTCGCCAGCAGGCGCGCTGGAGCCAGATGCTGATCCACCAGGTGTTTGGCCGCCAGACGCTGGCACGCTGGGCCGATATTGCCGCCGACCAGGCGTATTGCGACCAGGCACACCTGAGCCGGGACATGCGCCGGTTTGCCGGCTACACCCCGGCGCACCTGAGCCGCCAGCTGGCCGCCGACGACCCGGCGCTATGGCCGTACCGACTGAGCCAGGCCGATGCACTGCGCCTGTTTGGCCAGATGGACGGCACATGAAGCGCTGTGCGTGCCGGCTTCGGGCTTAGGGAAGCGCTGAAAAAATCGTCATTCCCGCGAAGGCGGGAATCCAGGGTGTTGATTTTGCTGGGTTTTGCTTTTGGCAAACACGATTTTTCTGAATCAATCAGCGCGTCCCTAGTAGCCAGTCACGTTGAAACACAAGGGTTCATGTCGCCACGAAGAACTACTCGCCGCACGACACCGAGTCATTCCCGCGCAGGCGGGAATCCAGGCGTGTCCACAGCGCACAGCGGGGTGAGTTCTCACGAGCGCTTACCTGCGCCATGCCCACCGTGCACACTGTGGTGCGGTCTGGGTTCCCGCCTGCGCGGGAACGACACGTCAGATGAAACTCATGCCGAAAACGGTCGAGTCGCCTGTCATTCGGTTCATATCATGGTGACTGGCTACTAGACTTTGAACACGCTCTTAGCGCGTGCCAGTGCTGCCAAAACCGCCTTCGCCGCGTTCGCTGGCGGTAAACTCTTCCACCAGATTGAATGTTGCCTGCACCACCGGCACAATCACCAGCTGGGCCATGCGCTCCATCGGCGTCAGACAGAACGCTGTCTGGCCGCGATTCCACAGCGACACAAACACCTGGCCCTGATAGTCCGAATCAATCAGCCCAACCAGATTGCCCAGCACAATGCCATGCTTGTGGCCCAGGCCAGAGCGCGGCAGGATCATCGCTGCGTAGCCGGGGTCGGCCAGGTGAATGGCCAGGCCAGTGGGCACCAGATGGGTTTCGCCGGGTTGAATCAGCAAGTCGGCGTCAATGGCGGCGCGCAGGTCCAGCCCGGCGGCACCGGGGGTGGCGTAGGCGGGCAGCTGCTGATGCAGGCGGGCATCCAGGATTTTCAGGTCAACAGTCGGAAACATGGGCGGGCTTTCTTTTGGGCCGCCGCCGTCACAGGCGGGCGGCAAAAAAGGGGTGGAGAATACCTGAGCGGGCCAGGGAAAACCAGCCGGGCCAGCGCATCCCATCACAATAGGCGCAAGATGTGACTCCCGGCAGATCGGGCGCTGCCCGCGCAGCAATACACAGCCAGTGTGCGCGTTAGGGACGCGCTGATTTTGCCAAAAACAAAACCCAGCAAAATCAACATGCTGGATTCCAACCTTCGTGGGAATGACGATGTGCTGCCGCCAGGCCGGGGCCGCCCTGCATCAAATCGCCAGCCGGGACATTGATCAGGCATAACCGCACGCCGGCATCGGTGCAGGCGGCGGCCAGGGTGTCGGCGGCAATGGATTCATAGAGAAACTGGATTTCCACGGCGGTAAACCCGGCGCGAGCGGCAGCAGCGGGGCGCTCGGGCCAGGGGTGGGTGGTGAACAGCATGGAGAGGTTGGCGGCGAAGTGAGGCATGGTAGTCTCGGTTAGGGATACACTGAAAAAATCGTCATTCCCGCGAAGGCGGGAATCCAGGGCGTTGATTTTTCCTGCCATATGTTTTTAGGAAAACTAAATTTCTATCTTTGAAGCCTTAAGCCTATCGCAAATTATCATAATTTCATTTCCTGATTTAATGGCATTATAAATATCGGTGCATTGAAATTCGAGGCGTTCCATCATATCGGGGATGGATTCGTTCTGTGGAGAAAGCTCCACCTCTCCATAGAGGTCGCAACATTTCCGACTCCAGCAAAAAACATAATCTGACAAGGGCTGAATTACACGAACCTCCCCATGCTGAGCATAGTTTGTAGCATTCATATAGTCCCCTGTTACAAATAAAGAGCTTTCACGGAATCTGTAACCAAACCTCTGTTCAAGCCAATTATCGACTTGAATCTGGACATCCAAAGGGGTATCTCGTGGATGTCTATTTTTTGGGGAGGATATCTCTATTACGTGCTCTGCACGCTCCCGACCAAACCCCCTGTAAACAAATAAACCTTTACTGTCGCAAGGCCATGTTATTGCATTGTTTTTTAAATTATTCATAATATTTTAATCGTATTCAGGTTTCGAAGAAAAACGCCATCCTTGCAGTCTAACTGCAGGAGGTATCGGTCGTTCACCAGACAACAAAACAACACCAAAAAGGATTGCGTCAGCCGCTGTTACTACAGCCGCTCCTTGGCTTGTTCCAGCCACTGCACCATCTGCGCATGGGCGGGATCATCCGGCAACAGGCCACGGTCTTCAGCCGCCTGCAACAGCTGTTCGACCATGGCATGCTGGCGCTCGGCCCGTCGGTGCTTGCCCAGTTGCGCCAGCGCCTCTGCGTCAAAGTCGGCAAAATCGCGCAAACAGGCGCTCAGCCAGGCGTCGGCGGGCACAAAATAATCGCTGTCTTTTACCCGACGAATGCTCTGATTCAGAAATTCGTCAAACTCACCGGCTTGCTCACCGTTATCGGGCAAGCGTCCGTCGTTGTCAGCTACGGCCTGGCGGCAGAGGCGCACCACTTCATTGATATGCGCTTGCACGCTGCGGTCGCTGCCGGCATGAAAGCGAAATGGCCCGTGACTGCGCATCACGCGGTCAAACATCTTGCGCGCAGCAGCTCTATCCATCACGCCGCTATCTTCTGCCAGCCAGAGCAGATGATTGGCGATCCGCTCGTAAAACATGCTCAACAGCGCTTTGCCATCGCCTTTTTTCAGCCCCCAGAACACCATGACAAAGCGGGTATCGCCGTGCATGGCCACCAGCACCTGCCGACGGGCAATTTTTACCGCGTGCAACTGCCACCCCCATGGCTGCGCGCCCTCTGGCGGCGGAGCATTGTCCACCCAACAGTGTGTCTTGCCCTGATGGGTGGCGGTTAATGCCTCAATGGCGTCTTTTGTGCAATGAAACAACAACATTATTTATTCCAGTCCAACGCTATCGCGTTGCCGTTGTTTGTCTACCGCCGCCGCAATCAGCGGCGTCACCTCATATAAGCCTGCCAGCGTCAGCTTACCCTGCTGATACCTCTGATGCCAGCTGCGCCGTTGCCGCAGCCCCCGTTCGTCGTCGCACAAATGTAGCCGGTGCAGCGTCTGCTGCGCCAGCTCGCGCGAGTCCTCGGGGGTGTTGGCAGGCACGGCCACCAACTGTCATGACGGCAACAGTACCTCAAACCAGCCTGTTTTTACCCAAAGTGGGTCAAGTATCGCCACGGCCTTGCTCTTGCTGCTGTTTGTGGCGGTGCGGTCTGATTCGACGATGGCCACAAGCTGCGCGGCGTCGTCTGCCTGAATTTTTGCTGGGCGCCCCATTTTGGCCATGTGACTTGCTCCCTTAGGGACGCGCTGATTGATTCAGAAAAACCGTTTTTGCCAAAAGCAAAACCCAGTAAAATCAAAGCCCTGGATTCCCGCCTTCGCGGGAATGACGATTTTTTCAGCGTATCCTTAGCTGGCGCATCAGTTCAGCGGCCAGCCGGCGCGCACGTCCAGCGGGGCATGCGGTTCCATCCGGTATTCTGCCGCGCAATAAGTGTCGGGGTAATGCTGGTCAATCAGCGCAAACAGCCTGGGCCAATCCAGCGCGCCACTGCCGGGCGCACCCCGGCCTGGACAATCGGCAAACTGCAGGTGGCCGATGGGCAGCGGCGGCTGGGCCAGCAAGGCTGGCAAATCCTGACCTTCTCGGGCCATATGGTACAGGTCGATTTGCGCATCCAGCAGCGGATGACGCCCCAGCGCCTGCCACACCTCGGCCAGATCCGCCGGGGTGTTGAGCAAGAAGCCGGGCATGTCGTGGCGGTTGATTGCCTCCAGACCGACGCGAACGCCCGCCGCCGCAAAGCGCGGCAAGGCTGCGCGCAGATTTGCTACCAGGGTGGCCAGCGCCTCCGCGCGGCTCACTCCCTCGGCCAGCCGTCCGGCCAGCACATTCACCCGCCCCGGTGCCTGCTTACCCAAGGCCGCCAGATAGGCCAGGCACGCGTCCACCGCCTGGGCAAACGCCGCTTCCCGCCCCGGCACCGCCGCCAAGCCCGGCCCGCCCTGCATTAAATCGCCAGCCGGGACATTGATCAGGCATAACCGCACGCCGGCATCGGTGCAGGCGGCGGCCAGGGTGTCGGCGGCAATGGATTCATAGGGAAACTGGATTTCCACGGCGGTAAACCCGGCGCGAGCGGCAGCAGCGGGGCGCTCGGGCCAGGGGTGGGTGGTGAACAGCATGGAGAGGTTGGCGGCGAAGCGCGGCATGGTGGGTCCTGTTCTTGATGTTTTTCCCAGCTTGAATCGGGGGCGAGGGCAGGTCTCAGCACAAAACGGGCGGGCTTTCTGAAGAAAGCCCGCCCGTTGGCCTGCGGCATCTGTGGCTTGGCTGCCCGGTGTTATTCCACCTTGGCCTGCTGCTTGAGCTTGCCCAGGTAAGCATCCAGCTGAGCGCCCTGAATGCGCTGGGCCAGCTGCGGTTTCAGCTCGTCAAACGACGGGCCTTGCGCATCGCGCACGTCAATCAGCTGAATCACATGCCAGCCAAACTGGGTTTTTACCGGTGCGGCGGCCACCTGGCCACGGCTGAGCTTGGTCAGCGCGGTGCTGAACTCGGCCACATAGCTGTCTGCCGGTGCCCAGTCCAGTTCACCGCCCTTGTCCTTGCTGCCGGTGTCTTTCGACACTTCCTTGGCGATGGCGGCAAAGGCCTTGCCCTTTTGCAGGTCAGCCAGAATCTTTTGCGCGTCGGCTTCGTTGTCTACCAGCACATGGCGGGCGCGGTATTCCTTGCGGCTGAACTGGGCAACGACCTTGTCGTATTCGCCGCGCAGCTGGGCTTCGCTCACCGGGTGGGCGCGCATCCAGTCACGCACAAACAGGTTGGCCAGCAGACGGGCGGAGAAGGCGTCGATTTCCGACTTGTATTCTGCCGACTTGTCCAGGCTCTTCTTTTGCGCTTCCTGGCGCAGGATTTCGGTCAGCACCAGCTGGTCACGCACCATGGCGCGCAGCTGCGGAGAGTCGGTCTGGCCTTGCTGTTGCAGTTGCTGCAGCATGGCGTCAACACGGGCTTGCGGCACGGCAGTGCCGTTAACCGAAAACGCCGGTTTGTCAGCCAGCACCGGCAGGGCCAGGGTGGCGGCGATCAGGCCGCACAGAAGCTTGGTACGCATGAAAAGATTTCCTGAATGGGGTTACTGGATTTTGGCTTTGTTGCGCAGCTCGACCAGGGTTTTTTCGATTTGGGCGTTTTGCATCTGACGCGCCAGCTGTTGCTTGGCTTCGTCAAAGCTTGGCACCTTCACGTCACGGATTTCTTCAATCTTGAACACATGAAAGCCCAGTTCGGTTTTAAACGGCTGGGCCGATACCTGGCCCTTGCCAATCGATTTCAGCTCATCGGCCAGCGGCTTGGGCATCATGCCCAGATTGCCCCAGCCCATGTCGCCGCCACTTTGCTTGGCCGCCGGGTCGCGCGATTTGTTACGGGCCAGCTCTTCAAACTTGCCGCCTTTTTTCAGCTGGGCAATCACTTGCTTGGCGTCTTCTTCGCTGCCCAGCACAATCTGGCGGGCTTTGACTTCTTTCTGGCCAACAGTCTGCCCCTTCAGGCGGTCGTATTCGGCCTTGACCTGTGCTTCGGTCACCGGGTTGGCGCGGGCGATGTCTTCAAACAGCGCCTGTTGCAGCAGATCGTTGCGAATGTCTTCCAGGCGCTCCTTGAACTGGGCGCTCTTGTCCAGGCTGCGGCGGCTGGCTTCCTGCAGGATGATCTGGCGGTTGATCAGCTGCTGCTTGAGTTCGGCACGCAGTTCCGGGCTGTCCTTCACCCGGCCATTGCTGCCCTTCACCACGGAATCGGTCAGTTGGTCGAGTTCGGTCTGGGCAATGGCAGTGCCATTGACCACTGCCACCGATTTATCGGCTGCCTGTGCGCCGGCAGCCAGCGACAGCGTCAGCAGCACTGCGGCAATGTGGTTCAAACGCATAAAATCTCCTGAAAAACTTGGGCTCAGAGCTCGTCAGGCGCGTAGGCGCGCAAGCTCAAAGCATGAATATGGGAAGGAATCAGCTCACCTAGCGCGGCGTATACCCGCCGGTGGCGTTCGATGCGGGAGCAGCCGGTAAAGGCCGGCGACACCAGCATCAGGGAAAAATGTCCGCCACCGCCCGCCGCACCGGCATGGCCAGCGTGGGCGGCGCTGTCGTCGTCCAGCTCGACCAGTTCAGGCTGCAACACCGCCAGCCGCTGGAGAATCTGCTCGCGCAGTGGCACAGAATCAGCGTGTAGGGTCACGGGCTCAGAACACCTGTTTGAACGGCAGGATTTCTACCGAAGCATAGACGCCAGCAGCCACATAGGGGTCGGCATCCGCCCAGGCGCGGGCGGCTTCCAGTGAGTCGAAATCGGCAACAATCACGCTGCCGCTGAAACCCGCCGGGCCAGGGTCGGCAGCGTCGATGGCCGGGCAGGGGCCGGCCATTACCAGACGGCCAGCGTCGCGCAGGGCGGTCAGCCGGGCCAGGTGGTCGGGGCGGGCGGCCAGACGTTGGGCCAGAGAGTTGGGCACGTCGCGGCCAATGATGACATAACGCATCAGTTTGGATCTTCCATATAGCGGGACAGGACAATACTTTGCCCGATGACAAACAGCAACATCAAGCCCATGCCGCCAAACAGTTTGAAATTGACCCACACTTCCTCGCTGAAAGTGAAGGCCACATACAGATTGAGCACACCCATGCCGGCAAAAAACGCCACCCAGGCCAGCACCAGGCGCTTCCACACCGGTTCGGGCAGGGTGAGCTGCTTGCCCATGAGCGCCTTGAGCGGCTGCTTGCCCAGCCACTGGCTGACCAGCAGGCCCGCACCCATCACCCAGTAAAGCACGGTGGGCTTCCACATGATGAAGGCTTTGTCATGAAGCAACAGGGTGGCACCGCCAAGCACGACAATCAGCCCAAGCGACACCCATTGCAGGGTATCCACCTGGCGATGCTTGAACCAGCTGAACGCAACCTGGGCAACGGTGGCGGCCATGGCGACAGCGGTGGCGATATAGATGTCGCGAGTGATGTAGAACGCGGCAAAAAACAGGATGACCGGGAACAGGTCGAAGAGAAATTTCATAGCGTCTGATTATGCCGCCAAGCTCTTTTGCTTGGCAAGTTCAGATATGCGCTTTTGCCCGAGGCAAGGCCGAAAACAGCTGGCCCCACCCCGGGTATTGTTTTGCTCAGCGCCGGTTTTCTGCGAGGTCTGTCCAGGCCTTTTGCAGCCGTTTTACCGACACCGGGAACGGGGTTTTCAGTTCCTGGGCAAACAGCGACACGCGCAGCTCTTCAATCAGCCAGCGGAAGTCGCGCAGGCCCTGGCTGGCACCGTCCAGTGCGTTGGCTTCGGCCAGTTTGGCTTCCCATTGTTTGTACAACTGGGCGATTTCCGCGCCGCGCTGGCCATCGCGGCTGGGGTTGGCGGCGTATTTTTCCATGCGCAGCTGCTTGGCCTTCAGGTAGCGCGCCAGTTGCGACAGGCTGTCCCACGGGGTGGCGGCCAGAAAGCCGGGGTAGATCAGCTGGCCAATTTCGCTGCGCAGCGCCGGGCCAAGCTTGTGCCGTTCGGCCAGATTCAGGGTTTTCTGGTATTCGGCGGCGATGTCGGCCAGGTAGCGATTGACGGCTTCGGTGACTGCCGGCAGGCGGGCGCGGGCGCGCTTGTTTTGCTCGTTAAAGGCTTTTTCTGTGCGCGGCAGTGGGTCTTCGCCAATAAAGGCGCGGTCGCAGATGGCGGCAATCGCGTCGGCCAGCAAGCCGTCGGTGTGGCCCAGGTTGCGCAGCAGCATGGCGGTCTGGGTGAAATTGCCGGGCAGCCCCTTGTTCAGCTGCTTCATCTGCTCCTTCATGGCGTACTGCAGCAGACGGATCACCCCGCCGCGCATCGCCGCGTCGGCGGTGTGCGCGGTGTCGAACAGACGCAGCGCCACCCGGTCGTCTTCCACCACCAGCGCCGGAAAACCGGTCAGCTGCTGGCGGTTGCGGGCAAATTTCAGCGTGGCCGGCAGGTCGCCAAAGTCCCAGCTGGTGACAGTGTCGCGTTCAAACTCCAGCGAGGTGTCGCGGAAGGTCAGCTGGGCCACATCGCCAAACTGGCGTTGCAGCGCCAGCAGGTCGCGGCCCATGCCCAGCTCCTGCTTGCCATCGTCCAGCACGCGGATATTCATGCTGGCGTGCGCTGGCAGGGTGTCCGGATGAAAATCCGCCAGCCCCACCGGCGTGCCGGCAGTGCGCTGCACAAATGCGGCCAGCTGGGGCAGCAGCGGGGCCAGCATATCGGGCTGCCGATCAAGAAAACGGGTCACGCTGTCCGGCACCGGCACGCAGGCACGGCGCAATGGCTTGGCCAGTGATTTGATCAGCAGGGCGAGTTTTTCCCGCAGCATGCCGGGCACCAGCCATTCCAGCTGGCCAGGGTTCAGCCGGTTAAGCAAGGGCAGCGGCACGTCCACGGTCACCCCGTCCAGCGGGTGGCCAGGCTCAAAGCGGTAGCGCAGGGTGAGTTCGCCGTCGGCGGTTTTCAGCTTGGGTGGAAACTGTTCTTCAGTAATATGGCTGGCCGCGTGCTGCATCAGATAATCACGGGTCAGATACAACAGCTTGGGTGCATCGCGTTCGGCTTCTTTGCGCCAGGCGTCAAAGCCGGCAGCGGTGCAAATGTCTGCCGGAATTTTTTCGGCATAAAAATCGAACAGGGTTTGCTCGTCCACCAGCACATCCTGACGGCGCGCCTTGTGTTCCAGCTCCTGCACCTGACGAATCAGCGCCTGGTTATGCCGGTAAAACGGTGCCTGGGTATTCAGTTCGCCCGCCGCCAGCGCCTCGCGCAAAAAGATTTCCCGCGCTTCCTGCGGGGCCACCCGGCCATACGACACCGAGCGGCGCGGCACAATATTCAGCCCGTACAGCGTCACCCGCTCGCTGGCCACCACCTCGCCCCGGGCTTTTTCCCAGTGCGGTTCAAAATAATGGTATTTGACCAGATGCGGTGCCAGTGCCTCCAGCCATTCCGGCTGAATGCTGGCCACACAGCGGGCGTACAGCTTGCTGGTTTCGGTCAGCTCTGCCGACACCAGCCATTTGGGCCGGGCTTTTTTCAGGCCAGAGGCGGGAAAGATATGAAAATGAATCCCACGCGCGCCCAGATAATCGTCGCCTTCCAGCGATTTCATCCCGACATTGCCCAATAGCCCGGTCAGCAGCGCCTTGTGCAGCGGCTCGTAAGTGGCCGGGGTGTCCTGATTGCGGCGCAGTTTCAGCTCGTCGGCAATCTGGCTGAGCTGGGCGTGCAGCTCGCGCCATTCGCGCATGCGCAAATGCGACAGAAAATGGGTATGGCACAGCTGGATCAGCTGGCGATTGGAGCTTTTGTTTTGCAGCGCTTCGTCAAAAAAATCCCACAGCAATAAAAACGACTGGAAGTCAGATTTTTCATCGGTAAAGCGCGCATGTGCGCGGGTGGCGGCCTCGCGGGCGTCAAAGGGCCGTTCACGCGGATCCTGAATCGACAGCACCGAGGCAATGATCAGCATTTCGCGCAGGCAGCCAAACTGCTCGCCGGCCAGCAGCATCCGCCCCACTTTCGGGTCTACCGGAATGCGTGACAGCGACTGGCCCAGTTCGGTGATCTCGCCACGCTCGCTCACCGCGCCCAGTTCGTGCAGCAGCTGGTAGCCGTCGGCAATCAGCCGCGACGACGGTGCTTCCAGAAACGGAAACTCGTCTACCTTGCCCAGCCGTAGCGCCGCCATGCGCAAAATCACCGCTGCCAGGTTGGAGCGGACAATTTCCGGGTCGGTGAACGCCGGGCGGGCGTTAAAATCCTGCTCGGAATACAGCCGGATGCACACCCCAGCCTCCACCCGGCCACAACGGCCCGCGCGCTGGCGCGCCGCCGCCTGGCTGATTTTTTCCACCAGCAGCTGCTCGACTTTGGCGCGCGGGCTGTAGCGATTGATCCGCGCCAGGCCGGTGTCAATCACATACTTGATGCCCGGCACGGTCAGCGAGGTTTCCGCCACATTGGTGGCCAGCACAATACGCCGCCCGCCCGAAGGCCGGAAAATCTTTTGCTGGTCTTCGTTGGACAGGCGGGCAAACAGCGGCAGGATTTCATACGCGGTCAGCCGCGCCTTGCGCAGCTGCTCGGCGGTGTCGCGGATTTCCCGCTCGCCGGGCAAAAACACCAGAATATCGCCGGGGCCATGGCGGGCCAGTTCTTCCACCGCTTCGACAATTGCCGCTTCCATGTCCAGCTCATGCTGGTCTTCGTCGCGCTCGTCCAGTGGCCGGTAGCGCACTTCCACCGGAAAGGTGCGGCCAGACACTTCCATCACTGGCGCGCCGTCAAAGTGCTGGCTGAAGCGGTCGGCGTCGATGGTGGCCGAGGTGATGATCACTTTCAGGTCGGGCCGACGCGGCAGCAACTGCTTGAGAAAGCCCAGCAAGAAATCAATATTCAGCGAACGCTCGTGTGCTTCGTCAATAATCAGCGTGTCGTAGGCGCTCAGATAACGGTCGGTTTGCGTTTCCGCCAGCAAGATGCCGTCAGTCATCAGCTTGATATGGCTTCTTTCCGAGCTGCGCTCGGTAAAGCGCACCTTGAAACCCACCACTTCGCCCAGGGTGGATTTCAGCTCCTGGGCAATCCGCGTGGCCACCGAGCGCGCCGCCAGCCGGCGCGGCTGGGTGTGGCCAATCAACCCGCGCGTGCCGCGCCCCAGCGCCAGACACAGCTTGGGCAGCTGGGTGGTTTTGCCCGAGCCGGTTTCGCCGCAGACAATCACCACCTGATGGCGCTCAATCGCCGCACGCAAATCGTCCAGCCGCTGGTTAACCGGCAAGGCTGGGTCAAACTCCGGCTGCGGCAAGCTGGCGCGCCGCTCGGCCACCCGCGCACGCGACCGCGCCACCGCCTGCTCCAGCTCGGCAGCCAGCCGGTCGGCAGACTTGCCATCGCGGCGGCGCTGTTCCCACTGGCGGATGCGGGACAGCAAGGCATGGCGGTCGCGCGCCAGACAATCATCAAGGGCGCGTTTGAGGTCGGAGGGGGTGGTCATTGCGGGCAGAAAGTGGCGGAAAACCGGGCATTATACGATGGTGTGGGTAGGGTGGGTGAGTGGCGAGCGTCTTGCAAAACGCACTGACGCCGAATACTGAACCATCCATCCTGTCTTCCTGACGGTACGCTTCGTACCTGACGTCACCCGTCAGTCATGTAAGGCAATTGTCGTATTCAGACCCAACATGACTTTGACCACACAATCATTTCACGTTTATTTCATAAAAAAACTTTCGGTGAAAGATCGGTTTTGCAATCAGCTCGATCAAGTTGCAGTGCTATGCCAGCGCTGGGCAGCGCTCATGAGCCTGTCTGTTGACCCGAAGTAAACGGGTTTATCCCTACTGTTCACCGCGCCACTGGCTACTTTGGTCAGCAGCGCTTTTTCATTTGCACAGCAGTTCGAATGCACTTTTCTCCATCACGTGCACCCCCGCTGCCCGCGCCTGGGCGAGTTTGGCCTCGCCCGCTCGGGGCCCGGCCACCAGCACAGTCAGGTTTTTGGTGATGGACTTGCGCACGCGCCAGCGATGCGCGTCGGCCAGTTGTTCCAGCTCGTCGCGCTCGGCGCGGGAAAAGCCGGTGAACAGCACTTCGCCCACCTGCTCTGCTGCCGGGGCGGGCGCTGGAGTGGCCTGCGGGGCCGGCTTGCCTGGGGCTGGTTTGGCTTTGGGTTTGGCCAGGCCACGCGCCCATGTCCAGGGTTCCTGAACCTCACCGCTGATTTCTGAGGTGATGTCGCCCTGCACACGGTCGAGGCGAAATGTGCGGGTGGCGCGCCGGTTCAGGCATAGCCCCTGAAAACACTGGCCATCCAGCTGGCGAACCACCACCCGGCGGTCGGAGTATTCGCCGGTGG
>Ga0209599_10000522_pt1 | contig 24345 bp, 25 predicted proteins | sample Shrwel_input2_FT_FD_187534 | JGI IMG/M metagenome (GOLD analysis project Ga0209599, IMG submission 187534) | Subsurface microbial communities from deep shales in Ohio, USA - Utica-3 well 1 S input2 FT (SPAdes) (version 2) ... | reverse complement strand
CCTCCCGCCGGCGGCCTTGGCCAAGTGTGAAACGGCCCTACAGGCCATCCGTCGCCTCCGTAACGTCTATCAGGCTCAGCTGTGACCGATCAGCAGGTGGGCGTCCAACTCGACGTCCAAGCGCCGCCTGAAGACCTCCAAGACGGCGTCTGACTTCAGCCAACCACCCTCATAGAGGTCGGCATGGCGCAGATGGATGACACCGTAACCGGCCCGTCCAAGCACGCCCACTCGCTCGCGCTGTAAGGCAGGGTAATGCTTGGTGATACCATAGCCAGGGGCGCCATCGAATTCGACATGGACGCCCTTCCCGCCGACATGGTTCAACAGGATAAGATCCATGGCTTCCTGCCCGCAGGCTTTGACACCCGCATGGACGGTGAATCCGAGACCGCCCACCCGGAGACTGCGTTCCTGAGCATAGCGCAGCACCTCGGAAAGAAGCAGTTTCTTAGCCTCGCCGATGACGGAGTCAGCCTTGAGCGGCGGGAGACTGAAAGCGCCGTGCGTGGAGTCGCTCAGGTTGAGGTACCTGCGCAGGCGGTCAGCCGTGCGCGGAATCTCGCCGAGAATCGCCAGGGTGAACAAGCGCGCCCGGCTGGTGGCCACGTTGAAGCGGTTCGGATTCTCGTAATGGCCCTTGGCATAACGAGTACCGACGCCAAGGCCGAACGTCAGGAGGATGATGTCGCGCTCGTTTCCTTGGAGCTCCTCGGGCGTGCCGACGATGAGTTCCATGGCCTTGAAGCGACCCTGCGTCTTCTCCCGGATCTCCAGCACCTGGTCGCGCGTGAACGAGACCACACCGACGGATAGCAACATTCCTGCGCTCTGACCCGCCAAGACGGCTCCGTCGAAGAAGGCCGAGCCATCTTCGATGGCTTCTAATATCTCAAGGACCTTCGCGACCTCGGCATCGACGATGGCTTGGTTGCCTCGGCGGTCCCCGCCGGTGATGATCGAGCGGAAAGCGCCTTTGCCATAGTTCTTGGCGGTTTCGGTCATGACCTTCAGCCCTCCGCGGTCGGAGTAGAACTCCTCGCTGGTGAAGGCCGCCAAGGTCGGACGGGAACGGAAATGCTCATCGAGCATGACCTGCGGAAGTTGGGCCGAATACGGGCTGCGTAGAATGAGATCGAGGATCGAGTGTTCGGTGACGAGGATACTCCGGGTCTTCGCGGTTTCATACGGCACCCCGGAGCAATGGCGCTCCCACGCCAAGCGCTCGAAATTACGGTTCAGCGCGAACAGGCCGGCGGCCCCGAGGCCGAGCTGCCTTTCATCGCCGACCACGCAGAAGCGCGTACCGCGATAGAAGGCCGGAATCAGTTCCGCGATATTGACCTGGCTGGCTTCATCCACGACGACGAGGTCGAACAATTCCAGCTCGAAGGGGAAGACGGCGCTCAGGTCCTTGATTTCCGCCGCCCAGAGCGGCAGGGCCGTCAGGGCGTTCGCCACCTTGGTGGTGGCGAAGATCGATTTGAGCCTCGATGGCTTACGGAAGAAGAAGACCTGCTTGAAGCGCTGCAGGTCGCCGAGGTTCTCGGACGCGCGGGATAAGCGGATCATTTCCAACTGAACCTGCGCCAACTGGCTGCAGAGTTCAGAGTGCTCCTTCCGTTTGACCTCGATCAGTTTACGGATCTCGCCGATCTGCCGGTCCAGACGCCCCTCCATCCGCGCGAGATCGTGGGCGGCGCGCAATGCCTTCACGTAGGCGTCGATCCGGCGCAAGGTGTCCACGGGTCGATCCACGGTACGAAGCCACTCCCCGCCTAGCTCATTGGCAGTGAAACCCAGCAAAGCGCGGACACGCAAGGCCTTGGCGCGAGGCAGCCCCTGCCCTGTCGCCCGCGCATCTTCGACCATCCGCGCGACCTGCTCGACGGCTTTGACGAATGCGTCGTCGACCGGGATGGCACCATGGAGACCGGCGGACTGTAGGTCCCTCAACTGGTATTGATTGATGTAGAAATCTCTGGCCTGGCAAAGCCCGGCGAGCGCCCGCTCGGCCTGCGTGGCGCCGACGAGATACATCTCGATGGCATCCTCTTGGGCGAAGATGCCGGCGAGCTTCTGCTCGATCTGTTCGCGTAGATACTCGACCCCACGCTTAAGTTCATGGAAATCATGCGGGGCGGTGACGCTGTCGGCTCGGGCGATCAGCTCTTCGATGCGGGCCTTCTGTTGTTTACGACCTTCCGGGTCGCCGACGGCCAGGGAAAGCGTGCCGGGGCCTAGGAGTTTCTCGATCTTCTCGCGCACGACATCAAGGGCCGCCTTCTTGTTTGAGACGAGCAACACCTTCTTACCCAGCAGGACCGCCGAGATAAGCATCGCGGTGATGGTATGGGACTTGCCTGTGCCCGGGGGGCCTTGGACATAACTGATGTCCGAAGACCAGGCATCGGCGATCGCCTGCTTCTGTGGCTCGGAAAGGGAGAGAGGGATCAGCGGAATGATCTGCTCGTAGACCGTCCCGCGTACATCGTCATCACGGACCAGCTGGGTGCCGGTCTGCTCGATCGAAGAGGTCAGCAGCTTGGCCAATACGGGGTTCTCGACCCCTTCGCCGCCGTTCACGCCTTCGGTCTGCTTGATGAGCTTGGTGAGCGCCTGGTAGGTCGTGACCTCCGAGGGGCGGACGGCGATGAAGAGATATTGGCAGTTGATGGCCTCTCCGCTGGGCGAGCCGGCCAGCTTCTTCAGCTGACTAGGCGCCGGGCAGGCACCTTCACTGAAACTGAACTGGGCCAGCGCCGGAATCTGTGCGGCTAGGATACCGTAGACGGCCTTGACCAGGGCCACAGGGTCCCCCGGCAATCCGTTGGCCGTGGCTGACTCGACGTAGGCTTCCGCATCGGCGATCGCGCGCAGCAGTTCCTGCGTGAATAGGATGTTGTGCTCCACCGGAGCGGCGCCGTCCGGTACGCTGTCGGCTCCCGGGATCAGCAGGGCTAGCAGGTCATAGTTGATGAGGGTATCCTCGTGCTCGAATTCGAGATTAGCCGAAGCTTCACCTTCCGGGTCCAAGTCGACGGGCATGATGATCAGCGGGCCCGCCAGCTCGCGGCTGCGGCCTTCGATGGTCACCTTCCCTGCGATCAGTCCGTACCCCACGTAGACGCCTTGGTTCTCGTCGACATCGATCTTCAGTCTGGCCTGAGCCAGCCACGTGTCGCGGGAAAGGCCGGCATAAAGTCCCGAGCCCGAGCCGTGCAGGGGGGGCACGCCGGAGCCCGCCGGACGGGCCAAGCACGCCTCGAAACCGCCTCGGAAGGCGATCTTGCGGGACATGTCCCGCAGGTAGCCTAAGTAATCACTGACACGCATGCCCTGAGGCTCAGAGCTTGGTCGAATCGATGAGGGCTTCGCGTAGATCCTTGATCACGCCGCTCAGCTGGTCTGTTGCCTTCGAATTAGATTCCACGGCGGTATGCTGGGCGGTCAACATGACCTCGAGGGATTGCTGCGCCTTGGCCTGGGCCTCCATGAGACGCTGCAGACGCTGGTCCAGCTTCTCCGCGGAAACCTTCACATGCTCGCGGAGGGCCGCTTCAGCTTCTTCCTGACGCTTGGCGGCGGCCTCGGACTGGGCGAGGATTCGGTCGGCGCGCATGATCACGAAGATGAATCCTAAGGCGACCACCACGAGGAAGCCGAGGAGGACGTATAGCTGGGGGGTCATGCCGGCAAGGTAGATACCCCTAAATCTCCTTCAAGGCTTTTCCCTATTTTAATACCATAAGAGGAGGATTTTGGCCTGTTTTCTCTTGTTCGACGGGCGGGTGTTTCATAGTCCGTCTTATGGCAAATATCGTCGGCATCGACCTCGGCACCAGCACCACCATGGTGGCGCGCTTCAACGACACGGGCTTGGCCGAGAGCACGGGCAATATCGACGGGGATCAGCATACCCCTTCGGTCTTGCACATCGAATCCGACGGCGGCGTGACCTGCGGCAAGGAAGCCAAGAAACTCGTCGGGTTGGGCAACGCCAACGTCTTCGCGGAGTTCAAACGTGAGATGGGCGGCCAGCAGTCGTGGCAGGTCAACGGACGGACGATCACCCCCGAAGACCTCAGCGCGATCCTGCTCAAGCAAGTGATGTCCGATTATGTGCAGCAGTTCGGACAACCCGAGACCTTGGTCATCAGTTGGCCGGCCAACTTCACGGATCGTCAGAAGGTCGCCACGCAAGAGGCCGCCCGCCGGGCGGGACTAAACGTCCAGCACTTCATCAACGAACCGACGGCCGCAGCCCTCTACTACACCCTCTCGCTAAAACTTAACGGGACGTTCCTGGTCTACGACATGGGCGGCGGCACCTTCGACGTGACGGTGGTCGAGGTCAAAGGCCATGACGTCCGCGTCATCTTCTCCGAGGGCGTCGCCCGCCTCGGCGGCGCCGACATGGACGCCGCGATGCTCGGCATCATCGGCCAGAAGTTCACCCAGAAGAGCGGCGCCGCCTTCGACCGGGTGGACTGCAATCTTTCCCAACTAGACATCGAGTCGCCCAAGCATTCGCTCAGCACCCGCGACTCCACTGACATCCGCCCGATTTCGGAGACGCATGGGCCGGTCAAGATGACGATCACACGCGCGGAGTTCGAAGACGCCATCCGTCCGCTCATCCAACAGGCCGAGAAAGCCTGCCTCGACATGCTGGCCGCCAACAACATCGACCGCTCCTCGCTCAGGGAAGTCTTCATGGTCGGAGGCACCTCCCGCATCCCGGCCCTGCAGGATAGCGTACAGAAGCTGTTCGGACGAAAGCCGATCATCCGCGAACCGGACCATGCCGTCGCCAGGGGTGCGGCCATCTTCGCAGCCCTGAAGACTGACCCGGCGAAGCTGACCCAGCTGCAGCGCAACGCCATCGGCGCCATCAAGGTCATCGACATCACGCCGCATTATTTCGGCATCGCCATCCACGAGCAGCATTCGACTTCGTACCACTTCAACCGGGTACTCATCGAGAAAGGCCTGCCGGTCCCCCACTCCATCGTCAAACGGTTCTGCACCAGCGAAGGCGAGAATAAGACAGGCATCCAGCTCATCATCACGCAGTGTCCTCGGTCCGAGCGCGACATCTCCAAGGTCAAGATCCTCCACAACAAGTACGTGCCCATCAACCCTCGCGGCCAAGCCGGCGACCCAATCGATGTGACCTTCTCCTACGATGCCAACGGCATGATGGAATGCGTCCTGCACGAAATCACCACCGGCAAGAAGACCCAGCTCAACCTCCAGGCCGACTGAGCCATGCGCGAGATCGAGCATAGCGGCAGTCTGGCCAACATCATCGGGATAGACCTAGGGACAAGTAAAACATGCGTTGCGAGGTTCAGCATGGTGGGTGTGGCCGAATGCACCGGGAACCTTGAAGGCGATATGTTTACGCCTTCGGTCCTGCTCTTCGAAACCGACGGCGTCGTGACCTGCGGAAAAGAAGCCAGGAAATGCGTCGGCCTTGGCTACGATAACGTTTTCTCGGATTTCAAGCGGCATATGGGCACCGGGATTTCATGGAAAGTCGGCAGGAGCAACGTGACGCCAACCGACCTTATGGCCATATTGCTTAAGCAAGTGGTCGCAGACTACTCCCAGCAATTCGGCCATCCGGACAAGATTGCGATCACGTGGCCAGGTAATTTCGGGCAAGAGCAAAGAGAGGCGACCAAGATGGCCGCCCAACTTGCTGGACTTGATGATGTTTGCTTCGTCGAGGAATCAATCGCCGCCGCGTTATACTACGCTCAAGAAACAAGTCTCTACGGGCATTACCTCATATATGATTTCGGCGGCGGCACATTCGACGCAACCCTCATCAAGGCAACAGGCAGAGATATCGCAGTAATTAACCAATCCGGCGTCCATCAGCTCGGCGGAAAGGACTTTGACGAAGCCCTCCTGAAACTTGTCGGCAAAAAATTCCGGGAGGCGACCGGAGCAGGATTCGACAGGATTGACTGCAACTTCAACGACTTCGACATTCAAAGCGCCAAGCGATGCCTTTCAACGCGAACGTCTACGACGCTTCGCCTGGTATCCACTACGAATGGCGTCGTTTCCATCGTAGTAACCCGCGAAGAGTACGATAAATACACCTCGCACTTGATCGCCCAAGCCGAAATGGCCTGCGAGAGTGCGCTTTGTCCGCCCAAAGGTACGAACCATCCGCGCGTGAAGACCTCCGACATCAAGGATATCTTCATGGTCGGCGACACCTGCCTTACACCTGCGATCCAAGAATCAGTTTTACGTATGTTCGGGAAAAAGCCCGTCATTCGCAATCCCTCTCAGGTCGTAGCGATGGGCGCAGCCATTTTTGGGGCGCTCATGGCACGGCCCGAGGGAATGACATCCTTACAATTGAGGGCGCTAGAAAAGATTAAAGCCGAACCAATTACGCCCTGTTTTTTCGGGACAACTGTTCTCGATCATGAAAGCGGCCGCAGCCGAAACCTTGTCGTAATAAGCAAAGGAGAGAAATTACCCTGTCGGATAACGCGCACCTACTTCACCGCACATGAAAGCCAATCTACCATAAGATGCGACATGACTCAATCTGCAGACGATACGTCTGAGCCGGACTTTGCCTCTACAATCTTCGACTGTTCGTTGACATTACCCAAGAACACGCCCCGAGGAACGCCCATCACCGTGACGTTTGCATGCGACGTCGAAGGCTGCGCCTCTCTCACGATATGCGCACCGCCGGAGGCAGGCGGAGGCTCCACAATCGCGACGGCCAAGATCAGCCCACCCACCCCTCCTATTTTTTCCGATGAGCACAGACCGTAAGTCCATCGGCTGCGTGGCCATCATCATCGGTGCCCTGATCATCGGCGGGGCGATCATGAATGACAGTAGCCCAAGGAATAAGGCCCCGGTCTTGAGCCAGCCTGAGACCGGACTTGTCCGCCGCGACCCACCCGCCGTCCGCGATTCGTCCTACACCCGCAATTCGGCGCCTACCCCTACCCCTACCCCTACCCCTGTCCGTCAGGAACCCATCTATACTCCGCCGGCACCTCCGCCCCTGACCCGCGCACAGATCCTCGACAGCAATCCCGTCCAGTCTGAACCCCTCCCAGGTCTTCAGGGTCAGGCCAACACTTTCGGCAGTGATGCTGCCCTGAAGCTGATCAATCACCTGCCCTCCCCGGCCTACGTCAAAGTCGTCAATGGCTCTGGAGCGACTGTGGCGACCGTCTACCTGCGCACCCAGGAAAGCTACCAGCTCGAAATCCCCGCCGGCAGCTATCAGGTCAAATACGCCAGCGGCTCCGCGAGCCAATGGCGAGGCCCCCTATATTACTTCGGCTCGTCGACATCTTTCCATAAAGGCGACTTCACCGACATCCCGACCAACCAGATCCTCTCCCTCACCTTTTACCAGGTCGTGACCAAAGGGTACGCCTCCGGCGGCACGCCCACGATCAGCGCGGAGGAGTTTGAGCGCTGACCTTGGCGAGGAGCTCCCTGACGAGTTCCTTAATCGTAAAGCTGTTTGGCTCGACGTCTAAGGCAGACTGCGCATAGACCAATGCTAACGGAGCGTTGCCGTCCTCTAGGGCCCGGCGAGCCATGCCTTGGAGCCGAGCCCCGGCGTTCGCCTTGGGCACAGGACGACGATCTGGCGCCAGCCATAGATCTACGGTATCGGCGCCGAAAAGCCCCCCGGCCTTGAAACGGACGAACAGCACCCCCTGCCCTTTCTCCTCATAATACCAGGTCACCTTATCACCCTCTTCGTAAACACTCCGAGGATCGCCAAGCAGCGCGGACACATCCGACTTGGACATGCCGTTACGGATATAATCCCAAGGAGAATCCTTGGCCACTGCGTTCGTCGGATTCTTCTCGGGCTTCATCGGGACGGGCACGGCGATCTCTTTGATCACGATCTTCTCCACCGGCACCTCGACGATTTTTTCGACCTCTTTGATCACATCCCTAAAGACGATTTTTTCCACAGGAACCTCGACGCGCTGTGTCACCACTTTTTCGACGGTCTGGATCACGACCTTCTCGACGGTTTCCGGAAAAAGGTAGCGCCCTGCAAATACGCCAACGACCAGCCACACCAAGGCCGTAGCCAGAAAGACGACGAACCCCATGGGGCCTCGCTGCGTCTTATCTGACTTGAGCGCTGGCGTGGTCATTCTTTCTTGTTAACCGAGCCCGTGATCTAGGCGAGCAGATTGCTCCAGGCTAGAGGAACATGAGCTTGAGCACACCCAACGCGAAACAGAAGCAAAAGAAATAGAAGAAGATATTGGTCCCAAGGTTACGCCAATAGAACAACGCGGCACCCGAAAGAGCAGTCAGAAGACCTGCGATCAACGCCGCCCCGGTCGCATAGCCCGCCACGCCGCCGCCATGCATCAGGCCGGCCAGGAACGCGCCGGCAACGTAGACCAAGTAAAGCCGCCAGACGATGGACCAGTAGGCGTCGAGTTTCCGCCATTTGATGGCAAAGCCCGCCGCCGCCAAAGCCCCGAAAGAGCAGGCAGAAATCGCTGTCACCATCTGCATCCATTGGTACCGAGTGGGGTAGTCAGCTGGATCAGGCCGGGCGCTCCCGGAGAGGCAAAGCCCCATGAGAAGGACGGAGAAGAAGGCCCGCCAGCCGCTGGCGTGACCAGACCACCCCTCAGGGGCGACAGACGGCTCGGTGACAGGACTAGGTGCCGGGGCTGGCGTGATTTCTCGCATGGATTCAGGCCGTACGTAGAAGAGAGGCCTACGCCCGGCGACTTGAGATGAACGTCGAAAGCCAGCCACCTAAGGCCACCAAGATGGCTATCAGGAATGAGGATAAAACGAATTGAATGACGTTGGTGATGCCAAGGGCAATGTTCACCAGACCGAATAACCAGACGAGCACCCCAACTGCCTGGAGATGGCGTACCAGGGACCCACGAGTGAAGCGCAAACCCGCGATGAATGAGCCCAGTACGACCCCTCCCAAATTGGAAACGATGATGAACATCAAGTGAGCTGAGGATGACATACCCCCCGCGCTACGGATGAAACCAATCACCACCCCTCCCAGGAAAGTCAGCCCAATGATAATGGCCGCATCAATGAAAACGTTCTTGTTGAAAAAGGCCGGAGCAGACACGGGCGGTTGAATCTCTTCTTTCATGAAAGAACAGCGAGAAAGACGGCGGGTGAGATCCGAATGGACCGGAAGTTGTTTGTTGTTACTTGCATGGGGGTATCACTTCTTACGCATGGCGTACATGATTCCGCCGACGATGAGACCGGAGATCGGCGCCAGGATCAGCGCCCCGCCGAGAGCGTAGGCGAAGCCCCGCTCCCCGCCGTTAAGGAAACCGAGGACGCAACGGACCAAGAAGATGATCCAGGTAGCCTTCCACCAACACTGCCAGTAAGTCACGCCCGAGGGGTTGTCGCTCATAGGTATGAAACTGCCACTTTGACCTAAACAGGCAAGTTCTAGATAATGTCATAATATAAAGAACTGTCGGCAAGTTTCGCTGGCAGGCAGGGGGCCCATGGGCAGACTGCCCCCATGCCTACCCGCTTCCTCCACACCGCCGACTGGCAGCTCGGCAAACCCTACGAGCGCATCGACAACGAAGATGATAAGCGAAGCCTGGCGTCCCAGGCGCGCTTTGACGTCCTCAAGACCATCGGCGAACGCATCAAGGCCCACCAGGCTGAGTTCGTCTTGGTCGCCGGCGATCTCTTCGACTCCATCACCCCGTCCAATGCCAATGTCTCGAAAGCGTTCGAGCGAATGGGGAGCTGGAACGTCCCCGTCTTCATCATCCCCGGGAACCATGACTTCGGCGGACCGGGCAGTCTTTGGGAAAACGACTACCTGGTGGCCGAACAGCGCAAGCTGGCTCCCATGGTCAAGGTCCTCCTCGAAAAGAAGCCTTTCGTTCACGGCGAGGTGGTCATCTACCCCTGCCCCCTGCTCCGCCGCAGCGATACCGCCGATCTGACGGCCTGGCTCCGCGACCCCGCGGTTCACCCTGCCAGTCATGCATCCAAGGCCCGCATCGTCCTCGCCCACGGCACGGTGCAAGGATTCGGCTCCTCCGCCGACGAAGAAGAAGACGCCCCAGGTGAGGCCAACCTCATCGACGTGAAGCGCCTCCCCTCCTCGGATTACGATTATGTCGCGCTGGGCGATTGGCATGGCACCACCGAGGTCACCCCTAAGGCTTGGTACTCCGGCACGCCTGAGACCGACCGCTTCCCCAAGGGAGCCGACAATGACCCAGGCAACATCCTGGAAGTGATCGCAGGTCGCGGCCTCCTGCCGCAGGTTACCAAGACACGCACTTCTCATCTGAACTGGGTCTCCGTCGACCATCGCTTCACCGCCGACGAACAGGTGGCGGAACTCGCAGGCAAGTTGCTGGACGAAACCCTGGCCAAGGCCGACACGACCCTGATCAAGCTGCATGTTAATGGCTCGCTCGGCATCAAGGCTTCCGGGGAGTTGCAGAAACTCTACGACATCATCCGGGCACGCAGCATCCGGCTGAAGCTCAAGGACGAAGTCGGCATCGCGCCGACTCAGGCAGAAATCGACCAGCTCTGCAAAGATCAGCAGAACCAACTGATCGCCTTGGTCGCCACCAAGCTCGTCGAAACAACCAAGACCAACCCCGCCGCGGCCGCCCAAGCCTCGCTGGCCCTCCGCGAACTCTTCTCGGCCGTCTGATCCGCCCATGCGCATCCTCGAAATCACCCTCAAGAACTACCGCTTCCACCGTGATACCACGGTGAAGTTCTCCCCGACCATGCATGTCGTCGGCGGACGCAACGAAATCGGCAAATCGACCATCGCCGAGGCCATCCATCGCGTGCTCTTCCTCAAAGCCGACGGCTCGACGGAATACCATAAGAAGATGAAATCGGACTTCGGAGGCGAACCCGAGGTCCGCCTCCGCTTCGAGCAAGGCGGCACGACCTACGTGCTGTTCAAACGCTTCCTCAAGAACCAGGTCACCAAGTTCGGCATCGAAGGAAAAGCGGAATACTCCGACGCCCAGGCGGACGCCGAACTGACCAATGTCATCCACGCCCAGACCGGCTTGGGCAAATCAGGCCTGACGACCCAATGGGCCCACCTCTGGGCCTGGCAGGAGCAGAGCATGGACAACCCTTTCACCGACGATCGCTATCCGCATCAGGCTCTCATCCTCCAGGTCCAGAAGCTCGGCGGCGGAGCCGCGATGCAATCCAAGAAGGACCAGCAGGTGGCGGAGAAACTCATCGCCCGGCGCGACTCCCTGTTCACGACCCGAGGCCTGAAAGCAGACAGCCCGGCGGCCAAGGCTTCCGGTCTGGTTTCAAAGCATGAAGCGGAAGCGACCGATGCTCGCAAGGTTCTCGAAGAAATCGAGTATTCGCTGGAACAGATCCGGACATCGGAGGAGAACATCGCCTCCGAGAAGACCTCCCAGCTGAATCTCCAGAACGAACTCGATAAGCATGCCGCGGAACTGACTGAAATCGAGAAAGCCGAAAAGGTGCTGGCCGAAATCACCCAGCAGATCGTCACCGCCGACGGCAGTCTGCGCACGCTCAAGGAGACGCAGTCCAAGATCGACCAACAGCTCGCCAAGATCGAAATCGCCAAGCAGGACCACGCCGAAGCCCGCAAGGAACTCGCCCCCCTCGCCCAAGCGTCCGCCGACGCCAAGGCCGACGCCGAAGCCTGCCGTCTGGCCTCCGACACTGCTTACAACGAACGGGATACCCTGCAGAAAAGCGCCACTCTCGTCCAGCAGGCCATCGACCGTATCGAACTGCTCGAGCGAAAGGCGGCCGCCGACGCGGAGCTCACCAAGGCCGAGAGCGCCGACATCCTGATCGAAAAACTCCGGAAGGAACTGTCCGCCATACCGGAAATCACCCGCAAGGATATCACCGCACTCGCCAGACTGGGCGACGTCGCCAGCAATGCGCAGGCCGCCCTCGAGGCCATGGGCGTCAGCGTCACCGTACAGCAGGCTGGTCGCAAGGTGAGTCTCGACGGGACCGACATCCTTGAGGGTCAGAGCAAGGTCGTCACCGAACCTTCGGTCATCCGCGTCGGCGATGACGTCACGCTCAACCTCTCTCCCAAGAACGGCGACATCGCCACCCAGCGTAAGAAGCTAGAGCAGGCTCGCCAGAAATTCGCCGAAGAGATGAAGGAATTCGGCGTCGATTCGCTCACCGCGGCCGAAAGCAACCTCTCCGCCCGGGACGAGCTCCAAGGCAAGATCGACCGTGCCGAGACCAGCCGTGGCTCCTCCTCGGCGGCGGATCTCCGCAAGACCCTGAGCGAACTCGATAACGAGCTCATCCAGCTGGACGCAAAGCATCCGGAGTCAAAGCAGGTATCACTTGCTGACAAGGCGGTCCAGACGGCGGAAAAGAAACGCCTCAGCCCCCTGGTCCGAGACGCCATAGCTAATGCCGAAACCAAAGGCGCCCTGCGCGAAGCCTCTGCAAAAAAGGCCTCGAAGGCCGTCGCCGGAGAAAGCGAGCTATCGATCCGTGTCGAGAAACTCGGCGCCGAGCTGAATGACTTTGAGAACCAGCTGACCGGCATGCTCAGCAGCACCGGCAGCCTGGATAAGCTCAAAGCCGACATCCTCCGCGCCGAGGGCGATCGCCAAGCTTTGGACGGAAAACTGACCGCGTCTCAGGCGGAGATCTCCAAGCTGACGCCCGACCTCGTCCGCGCGGCGATCAAGATGAAGCAGAACAGCCAGGAAAAGTCCGCCACACGTATCAAAGAGGCCGAGAAACTCTCCAATACACATCGCGGCATCGTGAAGGGGCGAACGAGCGGAGACCCCAAGCTCGCCCTGGCCACCGCCGTGGCGAAGCTGGAGTCAGCCCAGGCTGACTATGCTCGGGAGAACGCCTTGGCTGAAGCGCTCAAGTTGCTGGGGGATACGTTCGAAACCACCCAGGCTGAACTGGACAAGGCGTTCACCGGCCCTCTGGTCTCCAAGATCGACGAATACGCCAAGATCCTCTTCGGCCATGATGCCTCGGTCGAGATGACCCAGGGCACCAATGCCTTCAGTGAACCCGTGCTCATCCGACCCCAGCGAGGCCTCAACGCCACGACGCCGTTCGATAAGCTCAGCGGCGGAGCCAAGGAACAGTTCTCTGCGGCCATCCGGCTAGCCATGGCCGAAGTACTCAGCAAATCGCACGACGGACACCTGCCGGTGATTTTCGACGATACCTTCAGTTACACGGACACCGAGAACCTCAACAAGGTGCACCTCCTTCTGAATCACGCCTCAGAAAAGGGCCTTCAGGTCATCCTATTCACCCACGCCCCCGCCCTGTTCAAGCCCATGGGCGCAGACATTACGATTCTATGATGTCGAGATTGGACTGGATCGGCACCCCGGAGTCTTCGAGCATCGCGGCCTTCGCCTACGAGGCCGAGGACCTGATGCTTTACGTCCGCTTCAAGAACGGACGCACCTACCGATACTCCGGAGTGACCTCTTCGGTCTACGAGGCATTCGCTGACGCTGACTCGAAAGGCGCTTTCTTCAACGCCCAGGTCCAAGGTCGTTACCCTTACTCCCAAATCTGACCATGCACGAAATCAGCTCACTCGCCCCGCGTAATCCCACCGGACCGGGCACCTCGCTCGGAACCCCCTTCCGGACGATTTCGATCATGCATGGTTACACCTTGCTGGATCGTCTTCACTTCCGTTCGCCGGCGGGCGGCTGCAAGGTCCGTTACAATCGGGTCGGCTCGATGACGCACCCGAGCTACCCCAACCCCATCGACCACTATGTGCTCTACGAGGGTGACCACGGTTCCGATGCCCCGAAAGGGAAACTGATGGACTTCTATGTCTACGGCTACTCGGACCATCCCCACAGCGATGACGATCTGCCGGCAGGACTGACGGTTATCAAGATGGGCAAGGAGTTCGACAAGAAGATGGAGGAGATGATCGAAAAGAGCTCCGAGTTGAAGCGGATGTTCGAGCAGAGGGCCCTCATGCAGATCAACATGGCGCGCTTGCAGCGCGGCCTTGCGCCTCTGGATCGTCTGCCGGAGAAAGGTAGCTGCCTCATCGCCACCTTCACCCTCCTCGCCGCCGGCTCCGGCCTGGGCTGGGCCCTCACCCATATCATCGCCTGACCATGGGCTTATTTGACTCCCTCTTCGGACCGTCCTGGGCCGATCGCGTCGCTGAGTTCATGCAGGAACGCCGGCTACCCGTCGTAGAGCGCATGCGGCTATGCATCAAGGTGCTCACCCCCACGGCGGACGTAGGCGATATCGCCAAAGGTCTTCCGTTGTCCGAAATCAAGAAGTACCTCGCGGTATTGGATAACCATGACGAGATGCTTCATCTGGCCACCGCCATGCACATGCGCAAGTCGATGCGTATCCCAGTGGTCGCCCTGAAGATGAAGAACGAGGCCAGATGGCAGGTGATAGCCATCACTGAGCGTTCGTTTCTCCCCACAAGCGACGAAGTTCGCTACCGCCGGTTTGAAAACGAACGAATGATTCTCTGGAATCCGATAGACGACTACGGCCAGGACCTGGCGCCCGGCCCGAAATAGCCCGAACCTCTGCAACACCCAAGGAGACGGCGCAAAGTCACGACTCCACCTTTGCCGGATTAATACCGAAAATACCGACCTGTAGGCCACGCGCCCGCAACTGGCGGATAGCGCAGACCCAGAAGATTATAGCCATCGGAATGGTGGTGATAGGAACCAAGGCGACTCCGCTTAGCGTGAACCATATAAAAGGGAAAAGGAGTCGGGCGAGCCTGATGCAGTTGTACAGAATCGAGGCATAACCGATGGCGCAGGCCAGGAGAAAGATGCCGGCAAGCACGGCTCGGTATGGCTGATCGGGTAAGGTTCCGTTCATCTTAAGCATCACCCCCACCAGGTACATAGGCAGCGGCAGGATGAATAGAAAAAGGACGGATGACACCAGTCCGACGTGGACGCCGGCCAGTTCCTTGAGTGAGCCATCATAGGTGGCCTGCGCCGAGGAGGGTTCTTTCATGAATTCTATGAGATGATCGCCGGCCTGACGGGCAACCCCGAAGCGACTCTCAAAGCCTTGCTGAGCAGGATTTACATCGATAACAAGGAAACATGCAAGAACCCCAGCCACAACCAAACCCTTCTACGAAGCCTATTCGGCTGGCTTCCCCTTGGTCTCGCTTTGGAGCGGCTTGGCTCGACGGTCTGGTGCTCAAAGTCGCCGAGTGGTTCCTCATCCGCTGGGCTTGCGTCGAAGTCGGCGACGCCCTCGGTCTCGATTCTGGAGAGGAGTTCGTGATCTTGGCCGTGTTCGCTGCGATCAGCCTATACACGTTGTATTACGGATTGCAGCTCTCCAGCGGGATGCGCGGGACCTTCAGCCAGCATATCAGTAAGTTCGAGGCACGCGACGCCCGGACCGGACGCCCCCTTTCGGTCGGCCAAGCCTTCGGCTGGGCCTTCCTTCAAACCATATTCATTCCGTTCGAACTCGTCGGTACGTTCCTCTTGTTGCTCTGCTACCTTCCTATCCTATCGAAACCGCGCCACCAATCAGTTTTCGATCGTGTCTGCGGAGTCATGTGGGTTCGCAAAAGCTGAACCTACCTCCAGCCCGGCGGTAGCGACGAAAAGGGATCCAAGCCGCCCCGCCACAACCTGGTTAGCGGCGAGGTCAGGTCGACGATGTCACCATGAAGCCTTGAGCCTACCGCACCAAAGCGCGCGGTGGAGCCCCAACAGGCATGCCAGCCGTCGACTGCGAGATTCACACGGCCCCGATAAGCCAACCCACCATGCTTCTTCAACATTGAGTAGGCGCAGAAATACTGAGCCCAGATACGCTCCCAATCGAACTGACACTGGGCCCAAGTGTGCGAGACATAGATGGCGGGACTATGGAGCGAAGTGAAATCATGCCTCCCTGCGCCGATGATGATGCGCCGGTAGCCTCGTCTTAACTTAACCGACGAACGGAGGTTAGCCAGGGGGATATCCACGACGTCAGCCGCCCGGTAACGAACAATCTGTAAATGCCGTCCGTCGGGCCGGGTGAGCAAAGGCCCATCCACCCTTACTCCGAGCTTGTCGCTGAGCAGCTGACGCCATTCTTCATACAATTCTGCTGGATCTATGGTCATCTCGCTACCTGTGTCCGCCTCAACTCGGCCGGCAATCCTGAGGAATGTCATAGAGCAGATGGCTGAATCGATGACAGAGGACTGAGTCGATGGCGGGAAAGCCATCCGCTCAAAGAGAAACCGAAGACCGGCGCGAATGCCTGTATCCTGAACCTCAACCGTACCGGCAACTGTGTGGTTGCCAATAAACCAACGGACCCGAAGTCTGCCCTTCGATGCACGAAATCGAGTCGCAAAATACGACCTTCTTCAAGGCAGCTAAGGCATGGATAGCCCTTATACCTCCTTACACCATTCGTGCCCTCAAGGCCCAAGCCCTGAACCTCTCGGTCCTCTATCTCGAGCTAAGGCTATGGTACGCCCGGTGGCAGATCAACGTGATGCAGGGGTCGATCGAAGACGCGAAAGAGCGGATGCAGGCCGCTTGCCAGAGGGAAGCCAACAAGGCTTTCGATCATGCCAAGCGATACACGAGCATCAGTGAGCTCGGTCTGAGTAAGGTAATCACCAGCGCCTTGAGCAGCGCGAACATTCGCGACCTTCGGGATCTGGACGCCATCATGTATAATCTGGAATCCATTCCCAACATAGGCCCATCGCGTGCCAATACCATCCGCGGAGCCTACGAAAGGGGCATCATCAAGGCTGCCATCCAAGCAGGCAGAACCCCGGGCATGGCGGACGTCACCAGGCAACAGGTCTTATTCCGCAACTCGGTCCTATCCACGATGGCACGTCTTTCCGGCCTGAGGGAGCCGCTGAGCAGACGCGCCGATGATTACAATGCGGTCATGGATGACTACTGCTCAGACAAAGCATATCGTATTGAAATGCGCGCCTCCAAGCAGGCGCTTTGGCGTGACGCAAAAGCGTTCCTCGAAGAACTCAACTCATGCCGCCGCAAGGCAAGCGAAGGATACATGCTCACGACAGAACCCCAGTGCGTCTCAGGGCTCGTTGATTCCCTTGCTGAGAACGAATGGCGTGAGATCACGTTTTCCTTCCATGTCAGGTTCTTCACTCAGGTCAGAGTCCGTAATTGCGCGGTCGTAGACTGACGAAGCCCTATTAAGACGGGTCTTCTGGTGTTAGCCGTTGCATCACCAAACCGCTTACCGCCAATCGTCATTACCTGCATCCAGGTAGGGGCAGCACCGCGTGCTGCCCTAGTTGCATCGGTCGGGATGACTTCCCATTCATCCTCAGACGCGCGAGCCGTTGGTTCCGCCCTCAGGCCTTTGACAACACTTCTTGGATGATGGGGATGAGTTCCCGGGCCCGGCGCTTTTCGTCGTCGTTCCACCAGCCTTCATTGACCCCGCCGGCGAAAGCCTGGGCGTCCGTGGCCGCGATGCGCGCGTTGGACCTTTCGCCGATGCTGAAGTAGTACACAGCTTGGCGGACGCAGATTTCGAGGTTGATCAGGTTCTGCTGCTGGCCGCCGGTCAGATTACGTCCCAAGGCGTGGGCGGAAAAGAGGACTCCGGGAACGCTCAGCCAGCCGAAGGCGCCGGTGATCAAGGAAGCCTTCGTCAGCCGCTTCGAAGCGCAAGGCTCGCAGAAGACGCCCCAGATGTTCGTCCGGTACGATCCGATGAGGTAGCTGACCACCTGCGTATACTTGATGTGGCGGAGCTTGGGTGAGACGCAGCCGCAGTCCACGCAGGTGTAAGGTTCGATGACAAAGTCAGGACGAGCGGAGGGCGAGGCCCCCCTGCCCGCGGCCTTCGGCGCGGGAGAACCGGTCTGATCGTATGAGGCCCGCTGGACAGGGTCGGAAAGGACGCTGTAAGCCTCGTTGACGGCCTGAAAGGCCTGGGTGGTGTCCTCACCTCGGTTGAGGTCAGGATGCAGGGCCTTGGCCAAGGCGCGGTAGGCCTGCTTGATCTGCTCCGGCGACGCCGAGGGGGCGACACGGAGGATACGATAATAGCCTCGAGGATCGGCGCTCATCTCAGTTTCGCGAGCAGCGATCGAAAGCGATCATGATGAGTAACAGCACGAACGCGGGGAGTGCGCAAGCACGAGGCACCCAGATGCCGCGACGGGAGTATTTCGGTGACATAAGGAGATAGTCGCAGCAGCCAGGCCTCGTGCCAACTTTTATTGTACTATTCTTAAAATTAAATTACCCGACCGGAGATGTTCCGGGACTAGCAGCCCCTGCCGAGCACGTGGATGATCTGATCGGCCTGCTCACGGAAGGTTTCCTCGGGCGTTTCGATGACTCCGAGAAAGAGCTTCAGCGAGCTTCGAAGCTTCTTCACATCTACCTCGTCGCCCATCAGCTGAAGCGGCGCTACGCCATTCTGACAAAGCTGTCCGTGAACCACGGCGACGCATTCGCGATAGCGTGCGCCTAGCACCGGGTGCTCAAAATATGAGAGAGCCTCCTCTGCGTCGGTGATCCCATAAAAATGAGAATTATGAGATAATCCTCGGCCCTTTTCCTGCGGGAAGATCCACCAGATCCAGTGCCCTGTCTTTTCGCCGGCCTTAAGTTCGGCCAGTGCTCCTGCGTAGGTCTTTTCCTGGGCTTGGATGAAGCGATCGAGGGACATGGTGGGGGAGGCGTGATCGGTGAATCTGCACACAGGCTAAAACGTTAACCTATCCTCTTGCAATGCTAACAGTTGCTGTCAGGGTGTGCCTAAACCCCTCTAAATCATGTCTAAACCGAACAAAGAAGCCCTTTTGGCCGAGTTCAAAGACCGGATGGCCACCGCCAAGGAACACCGCTTGGCCGAGCGGATGGAGCTAGCCCGGGCGGAGTACACCCAGGCCCTCGCATTCGCCGAGGAGCACTTCGGCCCCGATAGCACCCAGGTCGATACGGCCTGCCTCGATCTGGCGCTGTTCCACTCTTGGATGAAAGAACCCGAGCCCGAGCTAGCCATGCTCGAGCGACGCGTCCGCATCCGTAAGGCGGAAGCGGGCATCCCGCAGATCGTCGATGCCCTACAGGATCTCGCCGAGTGCCACCATCAACAGAACCGCCCCGACGTCGCGGAGACCATCCATCAGGAAGCCCTCGATCTCTGCGATGAGACGGTCGAGGCGCACCTCCCTCCCCTGCGCATGACCTTGCTCTACTACGGGATCTTCCTGAACGACCGCGAGCGCTATGCCGACGCCATCATTGTCTTCGAGCGCGGCCTCAAGGTCTGCAAATTGGACAAGGATCCGCCGACGTTCACCGCGGCCCGCATGGCCATGCATTTGGGCGAAGCCCTCCTGCAGGTCAAACGCCACGAGGAAGCCCGCGAACTCATCGAAGCCGCCGCGCCGGTCGTGACGCATCGCGGCCAGACGCCGAGCACCATCTTCGGCAAGATCTTCTACTACCTCGGCAACTACCATCAGCGCGAAGACCGCTTCGCCGAGGCCGAGCGCGCCTACGATCTGGCCCTCCTTCAGACGCACGGCGCCCGTAATATCAGCTACCGCAACCTCGCCTATATCCAGCAAGCCGCGGCCTCCAACGACCTTAAGCTGCAGAAGCCCGGCCGCGCCGAAAACCGCCTCAAGCAGGCCGTCCGCTTGTTGCTCCGGTCGCAGCAGGAAGAACACCACCCCGACGTCCTCTCGGTCAAACAGGACCTGGTGAACATCTACATCCCGGCCAAACAATACGCCAAGGCCGAAGAAATCCTCGAGCAGATGGCTGCAGCCACCGAGCACCCCGAGTTCGACGACGAACGCGCCAAGGAACGTTACCTCAACAACCTGGGTTTCGTGCAGGTGCATCTGGAGGAATTCCCCAAGGCCGAAGCCAATCTCCGCCGCGCCCTCCTCTCCGCCGGCGAAGATCATGGCTGCTACGTCATCAAGAACCTCGGCCTCATGTACCAGAAGATGGGTTACTCCGCCGAAGCCATCCGCGAATACCGGAAGGCCCTGCCGCTCTTCGAGGAACACTTCTCGAAAGATCACCCCGTCGCCGAATTCATCCGCGGAGCGCTGGCGGAGCTCGAAAATCAACCCAGTTGATCCGTTGAACGGTTGGCCAGTTGGCCAGAACTCACGCACAGCAAATCACCAGAGTCCCGCCACCTGCCACCCGAGGCCTGTTCGTTCCCTATACTCAAAACTCCAGACTCGATACTCCCGTTTCCTCTGAGCCTCCGAGCCTCTATTGTTCGCCCCTTGTCACCGTGTCACCTTGCCCACGTGCCCCCTAGTTAAGCCCCCATACTCCATACTCTAAACTCCATACTCTCATTTCAATGCCCTCCACTATCTCCGAAATCTCCACCCTCCTCGACTCCGCCGACATCAAGCATCGGCTGAAGGATGACGTCATCCGCACGGGTTTCGCCACCGACCTCTACACCGACGAAGACGGCGATCACGGCGTGAACATCATGATCCGGCTCGAGGAAGACGGCGAACTCCTGCGCATCCAGACCCCCATGGCCTATCGTATGCCCAAGGACGCCTCGCCGGAGACGCAGGCCGCCGTCCTGCGCACCATCAACCAGCTTAACTGGGAGTCCAAGATCATCCAGGTAGAGATGGACCTCGAGGACGGCGAGATCCGCTTCGGCGTCGATTTCCCGCTTGAGGACGGCCAACCCACTGAGAAACAGGTCGTCCGCATGGTCCGTCTCATCCCTTCGTTGATCGACCTAGCCCACCTTCCCCTGCGCGACGCCCTTGAAAAGGCCATCCCTATGCCGACCGAGGCCGAGATCAGCCGACGCTTCGACACCTATCTCCGCGCCCGCGCCTGAACCTCTGATATCTAACACATTTACCCATGAGCCAATTCGACCCCCGCATCCCCCGTGAACTCGCCGTCCGACTCGGCGAGGAAGCCGTGGCCATCTCCAAAGCCGGCAAGTACGTCGGACAGGCCGGTCAGGTAGACATCTCCGCCCAAGTCCTGACCTCGCTCAAGAAGACGACCTTCTACGCCGCGGAACACGCGCACGCGCCGGCCTCCAAGGGTGCACACTCGACCCGGATTGAAGTCACCAACGAGACCACCCTCTCCGCGCACCAGCGTCATCTCGCCAAAGGCCATAACGTCGTCTCGCTTAACTTCGCCTCGGCGACCCAACCCGGCGGCGGGTTCCTCGGCGGCGCCCGCGCCCAGGAGGAATATCTTTGCCGCTCCAGCGCGCTCTTCCTTTCGATTAAGGACTCGCCGATGTATGAATATCACCGCGACAACTGGACGCCCTTCTACAGCGACGCGATGATCTACTCCGGAGACGTCCCCGTCTTCCGCGACGACGAGCACGAGCTCCTGGCCGCCCCTTACCTGGCCTCGTTCATCACCTCCGCCGCTCCCTTGGCCAAGAAAGTGCTCCCTCACGACCACCCCAAGCTGCCCAACATCCTGATGCAACGCATCCTGAAGATCCTCTCCGTGGCTAAATCGAAGGGACATGACTCCCTGATCCTCGGAGCGTGGGGCTGCGGCGCCTTCGGTAACGACGGAAACCTCGTAGCCGAGCTCTTCCATCGCGCCCTCACCGTCGAATTCGGCGGATCATTCAAGGAAGTCACCTTTGCCATCGTAGACACCTCGCCCGAACAGCGCTTCATCAGCCCGTTCGCGCAGCGCTTCCAAGCCCAAGGCTAGGCAATGCGCAAGAAGCCTGCTTACCCGTGCACGGGACGCACCGCCATCGAGGGCTTTGACGAATTCCTCAAGGCGGAGCTCAACGATAGCCGCGGCAACATCAAGAAGCTGGCTTCGGAGCTCAGCCAAGTGACCGGCGATGCCTACGTCACCTTGGTCAACTCTGGTTCTTCGGCCAACCTCACCGCAGCTATCCTGGTCAAACAACGCTGCGGGCAACGTAAGCGAGTGCTCATGGCCGGCTTCAGTTTTCCCACCACGATTTCCAGCTTTAGCCTGCAAGGATTCGACGTCGAACTCGTCGACACCGAGGTCGATGGCTTCAACCTAGACCCCACAGCGCTCAGCCAAGCCTTGCGTGACGACGTCGCCGCCGTCGTCGTCACCCACTTCCTTGGCTTCCCGGCGCGCCTTGCCCAGATTTCGGACCTTTGCCGTAAGCACGGTGCGTTGCTGATCCAAGATGCCTGTGAGACCATGAACCTGCAGTCCGACGGACGCCTCATCTACGAGTACGGGGATGTCATCACCCATAGCTTCTATCATCCGCACCATCTGAGCGCCTTCGGTGGCGGTGTGGTGGCGACCCGATCTAAGGAACTCCACGACCAGCTGCAGTCGATCGTCCACTGGGGACGGGAATGTCGCTGCCACTACGACCCTGCCTCCTGCACGGCTCCTCATGGCCTGAACCATAACTTCTGGTATGTCCGCGAAGGGGTTAACCTTGAGTTATCCGAACTGAACGCCTGCTTTGCCCGCTGGCAGCTACGCACCTGGCCGCAACAGGAGAGCCTGCGCTGGGAACACTGGCGGACCTGGACGAACGCACTCAACGGTATCCCAGGCGTGCAGATCTGGCCTGCTGACCAGAACATCTCCCCCTTCGTGTTCCCGATCGCCGTCGAAGCCAGCCGGTTCACCGAATTAACGGACGCGATTCAGGCCGCGGGGGTCGAAGTACGCAGCCTCATGGGCGGAGCGATCCACCGTCACCCTGCTTATCGTCACCTAGGACACGAGCGTCTCACGCAGTGCGAGCGAACCGGCAGCCGAAGCTTCTTTGTCGGAATCCACCAGACGCTCACGCGCCAGCAGGTCGCCGAAGCGTCAAGCATCGTCCGCCGGATCCTCAGCCAGCCTTGAGCTTAGAGCTGTCAGCCTGGTTGAAGTTCGTGGAGGCGCATCCTCACGACTTCACCATCCAGTATCCGGCCCGTCGCGAGTACTTCATCCAAACTTACCGCCGCATACCGGCTCCCGCAGCCCGTGAATGGCTGCACGATGCACCAGAAGCCTTGCTCTACCTCCATGTGCCGTTTTGCGAGGCGAAGTGCTTCTACTGCAACTTCGCCGTGGACGTCAGCGCGGATGAGCAAGTCCACAGGGGCTACGTCGACGCCATCTTACGCGAATTAGACAGCCACGCTGACTGGCTAAGCCGCACCCAGATCCGCGGGATCGACATCGGCGGAGGCACGCCCACCCGACTGCCGACCAAGCAGCTGGAACGGATCTGTCAGGCGATCGCCCCTTTCGCCCAGGACTCCGGGCACGCCTTCCCCGTCAGCATCGAGACCACTCCCCGGATTGCGTCTCAGGAACCCGAGAAACTCGACGTCCTGAGCCGGGGAGGCGTCCAGCGCGTCAGCATGGGCGTACAGAGCTTCAACGCCGCCACCTTGGCCTTGGTCAACCGACGTCGCCAGATCGAGCAGACCGAAATCGCGATGCGGAATCTGCGGACTGTCGGATTCAAGCGTCTCAACCTGGATATCATCTTCGGTCTCCCGGGACAGACCATGCAGGACTGGGAGGCCGACCTCGATCGGGTCATCGCTTTACAGCCCGACAGCATCACCACCTACGATTGCCTGTACCGGGGCAAAGGACGCGCCCTCACCAAGATCGCGCCCTCAACCCCCTCTCCTGAGCTCTACGGCGCCATGTACGATGTCGGTTACGCCAAGCTGACGGCGGCTGGCTGGCATGCGCCTTACGGCTCAGTCAATTTCAGCCGACGGGCCGACGAGACCGGTACCAGCGCCTGCTTCGAGGGACGGCTCCTGGATGGCCTGCCTTACCTTGGGGTAGGCAACTACGCCTCGTCGCTCAGGGGCAATCACTGGTCATTCAACGCCTATGCTGTCGGTGATTACGTCGGCCGGATCAACGCTGGTACCAATCCCTGCGAGTATTACTACGAACTCCCTCAGGCGGAAGCCCAGGCCAAGTACGTGCTGTACTCCCTGAACTACGGATTCATCGACGAAGCCCGCTTCCAACGCCGTTTCGGAATCGCCATGTCCGAATCCTATCCTTGCGAACTGGATTTCGCCGTTTCATCAGGCCTTCTCATCAAGACCGAAGAACGGTGGCAGCTGGCATCTGGCCGCTTTGACGCCATGCACATCATCCGTAGTCTTTTCTACCCTGCGGCCGCCAAGACATGGCTGATGAATCTGCGAAGCGATGTATCGAGGTAGGGGCAGCACCGCGTGCTGCCCCTAGTCGCCGTTGCAAATTTTCGGGTGGCAGGTGGCAGCTCGTTTCCGTTCCCAACCGCTAACCG
>Ga0209599_10000521_pt1 | contig 24443 bp, 27 predicted proteins | sample Shrwel_input2_FT_FD_187534 | JGI IMG/M metagenome (GOLD analysis project Ga0209599, IMG submission 187534) | Subsurface microbial communities from deep shales in Ohio, USA - Utica-3 well 1 S input2 FT (SPAdes) (version 2) ... | reverse complement strand
AGTAAGTAACTTAATATTCATGACGATTACACCTTCGTCATCACCATCGAGTAGACCAAATGTTATTCCATTTATTGGACAACCGGGTCAAAAAATCATATTAACCAATACGTTTGTTAATCCAACAACAATTGAGGTTGATATGGTTGAACATGATGCATCTACATTAGCTCACGCATTGTACGGTAATCAAACTAAAGCGATTACTCCGGGTATCTACACAATCTACGATGATAATAACCAAATTTACAAACAATACAATCTATACGAAATCAAAGACGAATTTAGTGAGACACTATATGAGGTTCGTGAAGAAAGAACGGATATTGATGAAACATTAGGATTAGATAACATTACTGACGTATAATGGCAAAAGTAGTTAAGTATAAAGTTCCGAGTCAGGCCGCTAGTGGGGCACAAACGTTTAGTGACAATTTAGTCGGTATTCAAATTACCGATGGTAGTAGTCAATTGACTAATACCAACTTTGCACTCGACAGAGCAACACCTGAAAAAGATAGTAAAAGTTTTTCAAGCGTACCATTTTCTGATTTCTTAACGTTAGACACTTTAAAAGAAGAAACTAATGCACCAAAAACAAATACATCAAAAACAACAAAAGATGTTATTAAGTTTAGACCATCAAGAAGTGATGCGGGACGTTCATTATTTGGTTCATTAAAAGAAAGAATAAACATTTCACTTGGTAGAATAATTGCTAAGTTTCCTGCGTCGTTATTAGCTGATAGCTCAACAGTAACAAAAACAACAAACTATACTGCGGAGAATATTTCATATGATAGTGTAACTAAAATTACTCAATTCGAATCACAACAATCAATTTTTTACAATCCTTTTGAAATTATATTAACAAAGCCTAATAGCAATGTCATAATTGAGACCGATAACCCTGTTAGAGATTTTTATTCAGCGTTTAAAAATTATGTGTTAATATATCAAGGTGTTTCATACAACATCACAAATTATACCGAACCAACTTTTGATAATAACTTTGTTTTAACGTTAGAAGTTGAGGGTAATTTATTTAGTGGATACACTGATGTAAATTTTGATTATGTTATTAAACCAAATGATAGCATCATTGAGGAATTCTTTAAAAATTTAGATGACCTTGAGGAATTATTACTTAATAGAGAATCAAATCCAATATACACTTCAAGTTTCAGAGTACCAAGAGACAATTACGATAACAGTGCAACTGATTTAGTTGGTGTTAACGTATCATGGCCGGTATCAAAAGATGGTTGGAATCCACAAATTGTGGGTATTGAATACAATCAATTTGTTCAAAGCTTATTTGATTTATCGGATGAGATTGATGATTATAAGTCTAATTTAATTGTTAGATTCTTAACATCACCACAACTATTTGAATTCGACACGGAAGATAAAAGAGCTGAGTCCGTATTCCAATTATATGGTCAAAGCTTTGATAGTGTAAAAAAATACATTGATAACATTGCGTTCATGAGACATGTGAGTTACGATGCTATCAATAACATACCTGACATGTTGTTAAAAAACTTGTCACAAAACTTGGGACTTGATACCGTAAATCTTTTCGATGAGAAAAGTTTAAACGATATTCTTTACACAAGACAAGATAGTAACTATTCAGGTGTTGCTGTTGGTAAGAATTTAATTGAATCAGAATACGAATTCTATAGAAGAATTTTAATTAACTTAGCTCAATTATATAAGTCAAAAGGTACACGTAAAACTTTAGAATTCTTTTTAAAATTCTTGGGTGCGCCGGAGCCAATGATTAAAATCAATGAGTATGTTTATGAGGTAACAAAATTACCAAACATATCAACATTAGAGGATGATTTGTATGATGTTATTAATGACATTAAAACAGATTTTGTAATTACAGGTTTTTCTGCGAGTACATACACATATTTGACAGGTACAACAACTTCGTCAAGTGCATTAACAAGAGACGAATATCCAATTGATGAGAATGGTTTACCAAGAAAAGCGTATACCTCAAACGGTAATTTATATTTCCAAAAAGGTTCAGGTTGGTATGACATAACATTACAGCACCGGTCACCATTAATCTTAGATGAAGCGAATTCACAGTTAACGGGTAGATTAAAATTTACCAAAACCAAAAATGCACCCTATACTTACGGTGAAGATTACTTTGATGTTTTTAGAAATTTACCCGGCTTAGATTATGGTTTTGACTTAGAATCCAAAGTTGATAATTTAAAAATCAAAAACAGTTCTAATGACCAAGAATCGTCATTAATATTAAATAGAAAAAATATTAGCGTTTACTTATCACCATCACAAACAATTGATTATGATATTTGGAGACAATCAAAGAATGGTACCGTTAATTTTGGTGGATTAACACCACAAACAGGCATAACATTCGCAGAATTTATTGATAATGTATTATCAAACGTCATCAAAAATTCACACTCAGTTAGATACGAAAAGACATACATTAGCTTAGAAGATGTCTACAATGCTTATGTTAGTACGGTAGAAGTACCATATGATTTTATAACCCTTAATGAGTTTGTCAACAAAATGAGTCCATATTGGGTGCAAGTTGTAGAACAATTTATCCCCGCAACCACATTATGGACTGGTGGTAACGTTATTGAGAACGGTAAATTAGGTCGTTCGAAATTTAAATACAGAAAGCCATGTCAATTAGTTGAAATTATTGATGATGTTTATCCTGAAATTGGATTTAGAACATACGTTAATGAAATCATCACGGATGTTAGCACAGGATTTCAACTACAATTTGGCGATTCAAATAAAGATGGTTATATAAGAATATTCCCAACATTTGAAATTGATGGGGTTAAGTACTCAGGAAACACAAGTGACACATCAACATATGTAGTTTTAAGTGGAACAACATCAAGCACAACAACATCACCCAAACGAGCAAGTTTATATTGTGGAACAGCGGGAAATACTTTAGATGTTGGAGCGGAAGGTGCTGATGCGTATGATAGTACTTATTGTATTGACTTAGACGCATTACATATATTATGGAAAGATGCAATTGTTGGTGCAATTAATTACATAAACAACAATTTTGGGTTTAATATTGATAATGTTGGTAAAAATACGGTTTATGGTAATAGTATTGGCAATTCAGCATTAACGGGCACAACAAATGGACCGTTATTATCGTATGAATTCTTTACTGATGATAATGGTAATGAAAAAATTAAATTCAAGTCATATAAATATGGACCAAATAGTTGTACCATAGTGAATTCATTTAATTTCTTTATGGGGTCACCATTATATTATCCAATTACATACGATGCGGTTACACCGTTACCGACACCGTCAATGACGATGACGCCAACAATGACAATGACGATGACGCCAACTCAGACATCGACAATGACAATGACACCAACTCCGTCAACAACACTTGCACCAACACCATCGATGACGATGACACCAACTCCGTCAACTACACTTGGACCAACACCATCGATGACGATGACACCTACTCAGACACCAACGATGACAATGACAATGACACCATCGATGACACCAACGATGACAATGACAATGACATCAACTCCGTCAGCCACACCTGGTCCAACACCATCATATGGTATAAGTCTAAGTCCAGATAGTCGGGATGACTTAGGAGGTGCATTTACTGCAACAGTAACTGCCGCGAATATTTCATTCCCTCAAACGCTTTATATCACCATATTAAGCACATCTGGAACGGTTGATTTAAATGACTTTCAAAATAATTTTCCATCAACAATTACATTGAATCAATCGGGACAAGAATATTCATTCTCATTAGCTGAAGACCAATTAACCGAAGGTACTGAGAAATTTAAATTAGAACTTAGAAGTGGAAGTGCCTCTGGAACGGTATTGTCCACCTCAAATGAAGTGACAATTATCGACGGTTCATTAAGTCCTGTTTATTATCAATTATCACCTTGTGCAGGTGGTTCTGATGTTTATTCAATACTTAAACCACCGGGAACATTTACTAGCGGACAGAGAGTAGTGGGAAGTTCTGAAACCTATTATGCTGCGGGAAATACATTTACCGTGGACCCCGACCCTAATGGAACTAAGTATGATGTTGATGCCGTTTCACCAAGTATCAATGGTTGTCCTGAAGTGACACCACCACCTGAAAATAGAACCGCATATGTTACTGCGTGGACAAGAGATACAGTTGATTTAACAACAATTAAGTCGGAAGTATGTGGTGTAGACGAACAACAATTAGCTATAAATCTTGGATATACTCAATTAAATAGTGGTAACCTTTATGTAGATGAAACAAGTATCACATCAGGAACAACATATCAATTATACACTAGTAATGTAGCAACCAATGGTGCAACACCTGATGGTGGTGGTAAATGGTATGCAATTAAAATACAAGGAGCTTCAGGTAACTTTACAATGGTAGCATCAATTAATAGTAGTGGAATTATACAAGACTGGACACCATGTAGCACACCAGTACCATCATTATCAATGACACCATCACTGACGCCAACTCCACCACCATCGACTGAACCTACTTATTTAACATCTCGTGGGCCAAGATGGGAATGTGATAATGGTACTGTTTACCAATACGATATATATGAAAATACTAATTCATACTTTACAGGAAATCAATTTAGTAATGGAACAGGTGGAACTCTAACATTCTCAGGAATAACGTCAATGTTAACTTCAGAACCAATCACCACACCTAATTGGGTTGATTCGGGTTCACCATATTGTATAAATGGGACTGAATATCAACTAAAAATTGATAATAATCCATGTTCATCAGAATATAATACAACGGATGAAGTTGCAACAGGAGATAACTCAGAATGTTGGCAATTATCTGATGTTTATTATACAACATGTGCCAACGCAAACTCCGCGTCTGAACCATATCAATCATACGTGTTAAATGATACTTACAAATACACAACCTTTAATGTTTCAGGAAATTGGGAAAATCTTGGAACATTTATGCAAGGTGATTGGTATTTTGTTGATTCCTACGGGGCACATAGAAGAACATTCTATACTGGTGATAATTTAGAATTGTTAGGAACAATTACTAATACAGACTTAAGTGAATGTACGACTAGTGGCGGTGGTGGTGACCCACTTCCACCAGGTTGATAAAAATAATAAAATTAATATTTATAATATATATGAGCTTTTTAAACGGTAATAATTCAGAATATCTATCAGCAAGATTAACACAATCAGGTAGAAGAGCAATTGCAAAGGGTGATTTTAAAATAAGTTACTTTTCAATTGGTGATTCGGAATTTGTGTATACTAATCCATTTTCTGGAATTACGGGTAATGTAATAACAGGTACAACACATCAAGGAGTATTTGCACCGTTAGATAAAGATTCACAAATTAAGTATCCATTTTTATTTGATTCAACAAATGCTACACAATATGGTGTACCTGTAACAGGTTCAACGGTTGAAACAATTAGAAATCTAATGGAACCTGCGGGTTTTGTATCAGAATATAATTTACTTGAGGATGAATCTACGGTTCAATGTTTAAATAATACGATTAATTATTCTGGTATCACAGGTGCTTCATCGTTATTAGTAACAATATCAACAGGCACAACTTACGCAAATTGTCAATATATTACATTAGCGTTGAATAAGTTTAATGGTGATATCATCACCGGTGATACTAATTCACAAATTTATAAAGTAGTTTCGGTTACAGGAGTAACACCAACAACACAATTAATAGTGTTAGATAGAGCAACACCAAATTTATCGGGATTAACGGGAACAGCACAAGTAGTGTGTAATAGTTGTGACATGGCATCAACTGATAATGAAGACCCGTGGACATTAAATGTTGTATGGTCACAAAAACCAATAGGTTTTAGCACAGTAGATGAAAGTATATCAGGTTTCACAAGTAGTAAATATATTTCAACAAAAGAATTTTTGGGTTATAATTCAACAGGACAAACATTTGTAAACTTAACGGGTGGAACAATAACAAAACCAACATCATACATTAATTCATTTGGTGAAGAGATTGAAATAATACCGACTGAACAAAAATCAATAGGTTTAATTCATTATTCGAAACTTGGTGACCTTGAAATTGACCCTGATAGATTTTTTAAATATGACGATTATATTAGTATGGCTACCGGTTCTACAATTACTTTAGATGGTTCAGACGACTACGAATATTTCCAAGTGTATCTTCCATTTTTGTCATATCATAGAAGTACAGGAACAACAATAGGTACAATTTTTACTGCAGATGACGAACCAAAATTAGTTAAGTCAGCTATTAATCAAAATTTCTCATTACGTTATAGAGATTTACTTGATGAGAATGGATACAAAGTTGGTAAGATTTTTGTTGACAAGAAGGTTGTGGTATTTGATGACGAAGAAATTGTTGCGGCATTAGATTATAAATCAAATAGAACATATACATTACCGGCACCAAAAGTAGGATTAACACCTTCAGATAGTAATGCCGCAAATTCAACACTGAGTGGAACTACTGGTCAAACATTATGGGTAACGTATATGCTGTCAAATGGTACGGGGTCAACAACATTAAATGGTTTACCTTGTAATTATTTCACAAAAATCACGGGAACTACAACACCTTCAAATGTTACTGTTAAGTTTAACGGTGGATTTAACTTTATGAAAATATCAATGAATGATATTAAAAACGGATTTGTCTTTAATAAGTTTTACATATTAACACAAATGGTTGGAAATGGTGAACAACCACTATCAGATGATTGGAATTATATTGATTTTACATCAGAAGCGGGTGGAGATGGTAATAATCCATTAGACCCAACAGACTTAACGGGTGTAACATTTACTATCAATAAAACCAAGTATAGTGGTGGTGCCGCATTCGATATTGAAGATTTCATGGGTTCAATACCAAATGAGCCATCTACTTCACCACAATTTGGTGATGAGCAACCATTCCCTGGTTATGTAAAGTTAGTGAGAGCTACAGATATTGAAGAGATGAATTTCTTAATTAATTTACCAAATCTTAAGTTTACAACATCACAAAACCCAACAAGATTTAATAATGGTGTAGAAACAACAACTAAAAAATATATTACCGAAGTAATATTACTTAACGAAAGCAAAGAGACATTATTAGTTGCAAAGACCGCAAAACCAATCGAAAGAGTTGGAACACAAGTTTTTGCTGTTAAATTAGACTTCTAAGACTTTACTATTCATATTTTATTATTTAATATAGTTTATATGAATAAAAAAATACTTGAGTCGGCTAAAATTCTTGGATTAGACATCAGCACAAAAACCATAGGTTTTGCTTTATTTGATATTTCGGGTTCAAAATTATTGGAGTTAACACACTTTTCACCAAAAATTAAACCACAACCCGAAGATAAAATTGAAGAATTAATTAAGAAGGCGGATGCGTTTAAGGCGCACATCGAAAACTATAAAGGAATGGGAATTACCCGTGTCATTATAGAAGAGCCACTCCTTCAATCTAACAACATTTATACAATTGGTACTTTGTTACGTTACAATACTTTAATTCTTAAAGTGTGTTACGATGCTTTAGGCGTCTTACCAACATTTATCTCAACATACAATTCAAGAAAGTTTGCTTTTCCTGATTTGGTTGGTCCAAATGATAAGGGACGTAATGTTTTGTTTGGTGGTTATCCAAAAGATATTGATAAGAAACATGTGATATGGGAACACGTTAATGAGGTTTGTCCTGACATTAATTGGTTGTACGGAAAAAACAATGCGTTAAAGAAAGAAAACTACGATATGGCAGATGCTGCGTGTTGTGTAATAGGATATGTAAATATGATAAAAGAAATTGAAAAAAATACGAAGTAGGCTTTGTTTTTTAAAATCTTTTATTTATATTTATTAATGTAGGTCGGGAATGTAGCAATACATTCTTGGTTGGTAGAGAGTCAGGGTGGTGTCTGACTCTCTTTTTTTATGTCTAATTTTTTTTTATCAAATATTTTACATACCTTTCGAGTATGACTGACCAAAAAGTAGATTATTCACCGGTAATTGATATCCTTGAGGACATTTTAGGTACGCCTAAACTCCACAACGATTACAAAGGACAAATATCATTTGATTGTCCTGTTTGTTCATATGATATTAAGGAACTTGACCACGGAGATGGTAAAGGAAATCTTGAAATCAACTATAAAGAAAGTGTTTTTAAATGCTGGTCGTGTTCTGAAACACACGGAACACGCGGTACATTATATAAATTAATAAAACAACACGGTAATCCAAAGCTACTCAAGAAGTATCTTATATTAAGACCTGATGAGGATGGTGAAGCACCTAAAAGAATTTATAAGCAGGTAAAATTACCAAAAGAATTTATTGCATTTAAAGATGCAAGTAGAGGTTTACAATTAACATCACAATTCAGACAAGCGTGGGCTTATATTAAAAAAAGAAATATCACGGATGAAATGTTAGAACGATATAACATTGGATTCTGTTACGAAGGTGATTTTGCAAATAGGATTATCATACCATCATATAACGAAGAAGGTTATTTAAATTATTTTATTGCAAGGTCATATCTTTCCTATACCAAATTGAAGTATAAAAATCCTGAAGTACAAAAAGAAATCATTATCTTCAATGAAAAGTTAGTTAATTGGAGCGAAAAGATATACATTGTCGAAGGTGCTTTTGATAGTATATTCATACCCAATTCAATACCAATGTTAGGCAAGTTTATGTCAGACCACCTTTTTAATACATTATATGACAATGCAAAAGGAGAACTTACAATTGTATTAGACCCCGATGCGTGGAACGATGCTGAAAGACTTTACCACAAAATTAATTGCGGTAAATTAATGGGTCGAGTGAACATCATTAAGTTAGAAGGTGATAAGGACATTGCAGACCTTGCCGGTGATTTAAGTGAATACAAAGAAAAAAAATTAGATTAATATGAATTTAAACGATATCTCCTTAGAGATGAGAGAAGTGCTTGAAGAGAAGAGAAAACAATTAGAGTTGACCTTTATTGAAGAAGACCACATTTATTATATGAGAGACCTAAATGGTGAAATTAAAAGTAATTTCCCATCGGTATCAAGACTTATATCAAAATTCCACAAACACTTTGACTCGGAAGGTAAAGCATTACAGATGTGTAAAGGTGACCCTGAAGCCACAAAAGAATTGTTGGCAGAATGGAAACTTGCCGGTGATTTATCAACCAATATGGGTAGCCGTGTTCACTTTGAATTAGAAAGCGATACCATTGATAGGTTTGGTGGTTATAAGGATGTCAGACAACCGATATTTGAAATCAACGAAGAACAACAACGTAAAAGCGATGCTATGATTGTTGCGGGAAAACAATTCCTTGATTTGATGTTAGAACGTGGTGGTGTATTGTTAGATACTGAAATGGTATTAGGTGACCCTGAAGAGGGATATACCGGTCAACCCGATAAGGTTTGGTTAATGGAAAATAAAGCAAAAACAGATTACGGTTTGGTTATCACCGATTGGAAAACAAACAAGCCAAAGAACTTTGAAGTTCAATATTATACGGGTAGATTGTATCCACCATTTAGTAATTACCACGATAACGCCTTAGGTCACTATTACTTACAGTTACCATTATATGGTCGATTGTTATTAAAGATGTTACAAGGAACCAAATTTAATAAAACAAAATTAATGGGCGGTGTTATTGTTCTTTTAAAAGAAAACGGTACATTTGAGGAGTTTAGAATACCAAAAGAAATAAATGACACAATCTTAACAATGGATTTAGGAAAATATTTAAAACGATGATAAAAAGAATTGTACACATTGCTGACATCCACATTAGAACATTTCAATACCATGAATTGTATAGGGCGCAATTCCAAAAACTAATTGATGAATTAAAGGTTCAATATCAAGGTTGGGTTAATGAAGGTCTTACTTGGGATAATATTCGTGTTGTCGTTGCCGGTGATATTGCTCATCAAAAAATTAATATCTCGAATGAACAATTGATGTTAACGAGTTGGTTTTTAAAAGAATTAGGTGAATTTGGTAAAGTTGTTATCATACCGGGTAACCACGACTTCTTGGAAAACAATACACAACGTTTGGATAGTATCACACCAATCGTAGAACTATTGTACGATGAACCTATTGCTTATTATAAAGATAGTGGTGTATATCCTGATGAGAATATTAATTGGGTTGTTTATTCGTTGTATCAACATAATGTGAAACCTGAATACGAAAAGGAGGAAGGTAAATTCCACGTAGGTTTATTCCACGGACCAATCCAAGGGTTATCTACGGATATGGGGTTTGAATTTGAAGATGCGTACGATAGATTAAACTTTGTTGGTTTGGATTTATTATTATGTGGTGACATCCATAAGAGACAAACATTTACATTACCTGAAGGTGGTAAGGCGATAATGCCCGGTAGTCTTATTCAACAAAATTTTGGCGAGACAATGAAACATCACGGTTACGGTATATATAATATGGAGACAGATGGTTATACATTTCACGATTTACCAAATGAACAACCATTTCTCCATTTTGAAATAAAAGATATAACCGACATAGAGGATGGTAAAGAAGCACACCTTAACCTTGGATAAAGAATTCATACAATATTGTGAATTAAATAACGTTCAAGACTTAGATAAAAAAGCAAAAGAAACATTCAATAGGGGTTTCACAATTTTAAAGTATGGTGAGACCCCATCACATATAAAAGGAAAGGAGGTAACAATTGAAAAAGAAGTCATTAAGGAAGTCGAAAAAATCGTTGAAATCACAGTTGAAAAGCTTGTGGAAGTACCAATTGAGGTTATTAGGGAAGTTGTTAGAGAGGTACCGGTCGAAGTTATTAAGGAAGTCATCAAAGAAGTCTTTGTCGAAGTCGAAGTCATTAAGGAAATAATTAAAGAAGTTACGGTCGAGGTCGTCAAAGAAGTACCTATTGAGGTTGAGGTTATCAAAGAAGTACCGGGTGAGTCAAAGACTAAAACCATAATAAAAGAAGTACCGATTGAGGTAATTAAAGAGGTACCCATTGAAGTTATTAGGGAAGTAATCAAAGAAGTTCCCGTCGAAGTTATTAAAGAGGTTATCAAAGAGGTGCCGATTGAAGTTATCAAAGAAATCGTTAAAATAGACGAAACGGAGATAATTCGTCTAAAAGGACTAAATGAAAAACTACAAAAAGAATTAGACGCTATTACAGAAAGTCTTACTAAAATTAATAAGGCAAAATTTATGAGAAATAGCGACATGAATTCTTTATATGACGAGTAATTTTTTTTATTCATTTTTTTTATCTATATTTCGTTATGGAATTAATTATTTTTTGGATTATCGCAGGTTATGGAATGACCTCTATCCTTGTTTGGGGTTCTATCTTTGAAAGACCCCGTATTTTTATAAAGAAACACTCAAAGTTTTTTGGTGATTTAATCTCATGTACATTGTGTACAGCAACATGGGTTGGATTCTTCATGTCAATTGTTATGGGTGGTTTAATAAACACCTTTGTTGAGTTACCGATTGTACCAACCACATTTTTTGATGGTATGTTTACCGCCGGTGCTGTATGGGCGGTGAATGCAATTGTAGAATTTTTTGAGGAGAATAGAATCAAATAACAAAAATTTTTGAATGAATCCATTTATTAAAGTTACATGGCAAGATGTTCCCGAGAATTTCACGCCCGAAAAAATCAAGAGAGTCAAGACGTACTTTCAAAACAAATATAATAGTACAAGCGTACAAATTATAACCAAGACATTATCTAATGTCCAAAATACTCGATTACAATCATTAGAGGTATCCGATAATATTTTAGATAGTCAATATCAAAAAACATTGATGAAGGAATTCATGGATGAAAACAAAATGACAACTAAATGGGAACTTGTTGATAGATTAGATAATAGAGTTAATGGTGAGATTGATAAACAAAATGAAAACAAAGTACGCTACAATAAATGGTTCATCAAGAAAGTTGAGTTTTCTAATTTCTTATCTTTTGGTGATAATAACGTTATTGATTTTACTAATTTGGATGGAATATCAGTTGTTGAGTCCACTCCTAAAAACTTTGGTGGAAAATCTACATCAACGGTAGACTTATTAATGTTCTTATTCTTTAATTCAACGACTAAGACCAAAACCAATGCTGAAATCTTTAATAGATTTACAGATAAAGATGAGGTTAGTGTTCGTGGCGAAATTACCATTGATGGTGGTGATTACGTTATTGAGAGAAAGACATTAAGAAAAAAATCAAAATCAGGAGAATACACGGTAACCAATAAGTTGGAATTCTACAAACGTAAGGAAGATGGTACAATTGAAAATCTATCCGGTGAACAACGTAGAGAAACCGAATCATTTATTGAATCTGCAATCGGTACTGAGGAAGACTTCTTGTCAACTATCTTAACTACCGGTTATAACCTCGAAGAATTGATTGAGTCGAAGCCAACTGCTCGTGGACAGATATTGACTAAGTTCATGGGATTAGAGAGCCTTAAAGAAAAGGAAGAAGTTGCTAAGAACATTTATAATGATTGGAGTAAGAAGTTAATTTCAAACACGCACAACATCGCTCAATTAGAAATTGATAATCAAACTTATAATGAAAGTATAACTAATTCGGAAGAACAACTAGAAATTTTAGTTAATCAACTAGATGAACATACTAAGACATTAAAAAGTTTAGAGGATAAAAGAGATGAATTACTTGGGTCAAGAAATAATAATATTGACAATGAGTTAATTAATACCAACCCAACTCAACTTCAAAGTGATATTGATGATTTAAAAGGTAAGCAATCGTCAAGCAGACGTAATGCAAATGGTGTTAACGTAACCGAACCAACTCAATATTATTTAGAAGAAGAACACGATGCGGTTAAAGTATTAATTAATGGACTTTTGGTTGAAGACAAGGTTGATTTTGATGCTATCGGAAGAAACGAAAAGTTAATCAAACAATTTGAAGAAGGTTCAATCTGTCCAACATGTAATAGGGCACTTGAAGATGTTGACCACACCGATGAAATCAATAAGATTAAAGAACTTATTGAAACATTAAAGAAAAATCGGGAAGAGCGTGAAGGTAAATTAAAAGATTTGCGTGATAAAGAAAAATCATTCAAAGATTTAAAAGACCAATTTGATACTTACGAAAGAAATAAGATTATCAAAGCACGTTATGAATTAGAGGTTGAACAAAAACAAGTTGAAATTGATGCTAAACAATTAAAGTTAGACAATTACGAAAATAACAAGAAGAAACTTGAAGATAATCGTAAAATTGACGCGGAAATTGTTGGTATCAGAACAAAAATTGAGACCGCCAATGCTGATATTCGCTTGAACGGAACCAACACCGAAAGACATAAGAACAATATTGCCAATATGAAAGAAAAGATTGGTGTAAACGAAGATTTGATAAAGAAAATTAAATCAGAGGAAGAATTGTTACAAGTGTTTAAGGTATACCTAACCGTATATGGTAAGAATGGTATCTCAAAGGTTATCCTTAAAAACATGGTACCGCTGATTAATCAAGAACTATATCGACTATTGGTTGATAGTTGTCATTTCATTTTGGAGATGAACATTAACGATAAGAATGAGGTTGAATTCATTATGATTGATAATGAAACACGAATAGCTAAACCGCTTAATGCCGGTTCGGGTTACGAAAGAACAATTTCGTCATTAGCACTTCGTAGTGTATTAACTAAAATCTCATCATTACCAAAGCCTAACATCGTTGTAATGGACGAAGTCTTTGGCAAGATTGCGGATGAAAACCTTGAAATGGTTGGTGAATTTTTTAAGAAGATTAAAAATTACTTTGAACATATTATCGTTATATCTCATAATCCATTGATTCGTAACTGGTCAGATAATTTGATTATGATTAAGAAAGATGAGAATGTTTCATCCATTGATTTTATCACAACAAAAATTTCGTAGTTTCGATTTTTTAACTATCTTTGTTACCTAAATAATAAATATATGACACCGAAAGAATTAAATAGTTTTGGTCTATACGCTAAAGACCACAAAATCAGTTCATTGGACTTACACAGATTCAATTCGAACATCGAAAACAGTATGACACCATATATTCTTGAAGAAAGAAGTATGAACGTAACCGTAATGGACGTGTTCTCTCGTTTAATGATGGAAAGAATTATTTGGGTAGCAGGTGAGGTAAATGACCACATGTCCACCATAGTTCAAGCACAGTTAATGTTCTTAGACAGTTTGGATAGTACGGACATCACGATGCATATTGACTCACCAGGAGGAAGTGTGAAGTCGGGTTTGTCAATGGTTGATGTAATGGAATACATTGGTTCAGACATTCGTACTATTAACACCGGTATGGCGGCATCTATGGGTTCTGTTCTATTGGGCGCGGGTACTAAAGGTAAACGTGGTTCATTGAGATTCTCTCGTACTATGTTACACCAATCATCAGGCGGCGCCGGTGGTAATATTCAAGATGCTCGTATCACTATGATTGAGTGGGAAAAGATTAACAATACATTATTTGAATTGTTAGGTGGATACTGTGGTAAAGACGCAGAGACCGTTAAGAACGATGCAAGTCGAGATTTATGGTTAGGTGCCGATGAAGCTTTAGCTTACGGTATCATTGACGAGGTTGTCAAGAAGAAATAATAAAAGGGGACAAAAGTCCCCTTCATTATATTTATATATAAAATAGATATAATGAACACTTTCAAACTTGACGTCAAAACAATCGTACTAATCATATTAGCATGTATTGTTGCATACTACTACTTTACAGATAAAGGCGGCGACATTCCTGGTGAAACTGTAAAAGTTAACGGTAAAAAATACGAACTATTAAGCCGCAAGGTGGATACAGTTGTTATTGACCATTATAAAACAAAAATTGTGAAAGGTGATGACATTTACCATGAAACAATTGTTGAAAAAAATGTGGAGGTACCTGTATTAACAAAAGTAGATACGTTAACAATCCTTAGAGATTTTTATAAGAAAGTTGTTTATAAAGATTCATTAAAATTAGATAATGATTTAGGTATGATTTCAATTACCGATACAATTTATAAGAATAAAGTATTGGGTAGAAAATGGAACGCATATCTAAAAGAAAGAACGGTTAAGGAAACAACAATCGTAAAAGAATTACCTAAGAATCAAGTTTATTGGGGTTTCAACGGTGGGTTTAATAAAGAAGATGTTGTTAGTAACGTTTCCGCCGGTCTAATTTTAAAAACTAAAAAAGATAAGTTAGTCCAACTTAATGTTGGGGTGGCTAATAGTAACACACCAACCGGTAACAAAATGTCACCGTATGTTGGCGTTGGTATGTATTGGAAAATAAAACTTAAAAAGTAATTTTATGAACACATTTATTTTATTTATTTTCGGGATGTTTGAAGACCACGAAGATATAGAATATTTTTGCATGGAAGTCATTGGTGAAATGGAATGTGTAAAGTCTGTTAGATATGTGATTGAGAGTTCCGAAAACGTTATAGTAATATTTGATTCGGATAGTGAATTACAAAAGTTATCTAAAGATATGTTTGACGTTTTAAAAAATGACAATGTTAGGTTTTATTTTATATTCGATAGAAACAATTTAGTGAGCGCTCATGTGCCACAAGAAATCAAAGATTTTATATATAAGCCGTCCAATTTAAAAATAATGAATTTAGATTACGTAAAGCCCGAATCTAATGAAGTTTTTGAATTGGATGATTTATTGGACAAGATTGAAAAAACGGGAATGGAGAGTCTTACTCCTGCAGAAAAAAAGTTCTTAGACAATTTTGAAAATTGAGAATTTTTAGTTATATTGTATAATATAATACCATAAATTTATGAGAAAACCTGCCGTCCTTATTAGCACCGACGAAATTAATCAATACATTAAAGATATCCGTAAAATTCCAATCGTAAGTCATCAAAGACAAGACGAAATCTTTAAATTGTTACTTGATTCTAACACAACTAAGAAAGAAAAAGATAAATTATTAGAAGAACTTGTATTGGGTAATCTAAGATTTGTTATTTCCGTTGCAAAAATGTATCAAGGACAAGGTATGGACTTATTAGATTTAATATCTGAAGGTAATATCGGTTTAATTAAAGCAACTGAACGTTTTGACCCCAATAGCGGATTGAAGTTTATATCATATGCAGTATGGTGGGTTAAACAATCTATCATGGCATCATTAAATGATAATGCAAGAACAATTAGACTACCATCTAACTTGGTTCAGGAAGCTCAAAAGAATAAGAAAAACGAAACCAATAAGATTGACAAGTTTTATACAGATGGTAATAATGAAAATACTACAATGTTACCATATTGTATTGGATTGTTTAGGGAAATCAATGAGGACGGAGACCAATTAATCGATTTAATCCCCAATAAAGATGCGGGTAATCCTGAAGAGATATTCAACACACCGGAAGAAATGAAAAAACGTGTAACTCAAATGTTAAACGTACTTGATGATAGAGAAAAAGTTATTATCGAAAAATATTACGGACTAAATGGTATCGAATGTAATTTGGATGACTTAGGTGATGAGTTTGGTTGTACCAAAGAACGTATTAGACAGTTAAGAGATAAAGCAATAAAGAAATTAAGAAACGAGAGTTTCAATCTATTAAACTATTTATAGACATGAAAAAAATTATCGAAGAAAAATTCACTATAATTGTATTGGTGATATCATTATTAGGTTTTTTAAAGAGTTGTGGTGACACAAGAGAAATTACTAAGGTTAGAAAAGAAATGACCGATTTAGAAGGTCGTTTAAATAAGCAAATGCAAATTGAAGGATTAAAATCTGAGAAACGTTCAATCCAAGCATCCGATAGAAAAATTTTAGATGTGCAAAGACAAACACAGATTGACGAAGAAATAAAAAAATTAGAATCTAACAAATAATGAAAGTTTGGTTTCATAAGAATTACAAAACGGTAATCATATTAGCGTTTTTGATACCAATCATTACAGTGGCTGTGGTTTCAATATCACATGTTACTCAATGGTACGGGATATCAAATCCATTTACGTGGGCAATCTACCTATCAGTTGGTATTGAAATTGCAGCGTTATCTGCACTTGCAGCTATTTCGGCAAATATGGGTAAGAAAATTTACTTCCCATTTGGTATTGTTACATTAATACAATTCATAGGCAATGTATTCTTTGCTTATTCATTTATCGATGTAACCGCCAGTTCGTTTAAATCTTGGGTTGAGCTTGTATCACCGTTGTTAGAAATAACAGGGGTGGAGCCTACGGACTTCATAGGACACAAACGATTCTTGGCGTTCTTCTCTGGTGGTATGTTACCACTAATTTCATTATCTTTTCTTCACATGTTAGTAAAATTCAGTGAGGCGGAAAAACAAGTAGAATTACCTGTTGATGATAAAAAAGAAGAAAATATAGAAAAAATTAATGCATCAGATTTAATTGGGGAGATTTCAAGAGTTAGGTTAACCGAAGAAGATTTGGCGTTACTTGAAGAACGTTTATTACGTACAAAACCTAAAGAAGAATATGAGAAACTTCAAAAAGCATCATTAAAAGATGATGTGACTTTAAGTGACGAAGAAATTGTGGAACGAGCACAGAAAATTGAATTTAAAAGAATAGCCGAACGTATGAAAAGAATTGGCGAGATTCAAAATGAAATACGAGGGTATGAGGATGAAAGCGAAGACCCTGTTGGTGCTTTAGCTAACAGCGAACATAGATTAAAGGTTGAAGATGATGAAGAATTTATCAAAATGAAAAATGATTATTTCCAACGTCAAGCACAACATATGAAAGAAGTGGAAGAAGATAATAATCTTTTAATTCTTGAAAAACAAGCTGAGGCTTTAAAAAAAATTGAAAGTTGGGAAAGCGATGAACTCAATTTAACTGATGAAGAAATTGACCAAGCAATCGCTGAATTTAATGAATTGGAAATGTTAGAAGCATTAGAAGAATTGTCACCCGAACCTGACGAAGCGTGGGATGTGGGTGTAGACCCAATAGGCAAAGATGACGAACCAATTTATCAAACAGATTCAAAAGAATTAGATAAAATGTTAGATATCGTAGATGACGCAATCGACGAAAAAAAAAAATAACCAAGTCTTCGGAAGAAATAATAGAAAACCACCCGGAGGAAATGTCAAATTCAGTAAAATATCGTGACATATATTGGGAAGCTGATGATAAAAAATCATAAGAATGTTAGAAATTTTTAATGTAGAAACGTTAGATAAAAATCAACTTAACATACATAAAAGAAAATCTAAAAAAACGCAGATTTTACTTTATGACACACAAAGACGTGTCGACGATTTCATAAATAAGATAAAGTATCGCAAAAATGGGAAGTACGAAGACGTACCCCATTTTGTTGTTTCTAAGCTTGGTATGGTTTATCAACTATTTGACACCAACTATAGTTCAAATACCTTTGATAACCCAAAAATAGATAGGAAACAAATTAAAATCGCCGTCGAAAACTTGGGGTGGTTAAACAAAAACACAATCACCGGTATATTACACAATTGGATTGGAGACCCGTATAGGTCTGAGCCACACATACGTAATTGGAGAAACTATTATTTTTGGGATAAGTACGGTGAAACACAATTAAATTCACTTGCCGAACTGTGTGAACACTTATGTGATAAACATGAGATATATAAACAAACAGTGCCATCACAAGGATACTTAGAAAATGCATCAAATTTCAATGGAATTGTATGTAAATCTAATTTTGCAAGTATTTATACTGATATAAACCCTTCTTTTAATTTTAGGGTATTCTTTAGCAATCCAAGAAAAAATGAAAAATAGTTACGACTTAGACAAAAAAATGTTGAACATGATGAGGAAACTCAATGAATCAACTGCGTCAAATAAAATTTTAAGGGAACAAGTTGAGATGGCACAAGATGAACCTCAACCAGAACAAAGCATGAAAGATGATATTCTTGTCATTAATGATGTTGATGTTAAAATGAATTCTACTGATGACGTTGATATGAAATTATTGGATGAGCAAAAGAATGAAATTTCCGGTATTATAGATAATTTTAGACAACAAGTTTCACAAATTGTAAACTTTGAACCGGGGTTTTCATTGTTTCCTGACCAAATTAGATTGGATGGTACATTAACTGATGATGGAATCAAGTTTGTGTTTATTGCGGGTAAAGAAGGTGGTGTATATGTTATGGCTGATATGTTAAAATTAGAGCAGAACGTTGCAAATACATTAGAGAAGTTAGCTAAGTTCAACGAAGTGTTTAAAAGCTCAATGGAACCAATAATAAGTCAAAGAAATAATAACTAAAATGGCACTTAGTAACGAAGATAAAAAAGAGATTGAAAGAATCACAAGAAAAGAAATAAAAGATTTCTTGGATACTACTCAAGCACATAGCCAAGTTATTAAGATGGTTCAAAAAGAATTGGGTACTAAGAATATTGATGATAAAATAATTGATTTATCTACCAAAGTTGTTGTTGAATTGTTTAAAACATTATGGCAACGTAAATCTTTTTGGGAAGGCGCATTAAAGAATGTTAAATAATGAGCAATAAAAGACCCGACATTGAAGGTGAAATGGATGAACTGCAAAGAGCGGTTCAAGACTTGAGTCGTGATGAAAATATTGAAATTAGTGTAGAACAATTAGTTAAAGCTTTCAATAGTTCTAAAGAAGAAACTTTAACCAATGATATATGGGGTAAATTAGAGAACACAGAATCTAATGAAATCCAAAAAGGTGATACGAATGCGGTAATGAAGATTGCCAAAATGTACAACAAGACAAGTCCAAAAATTTTAGCTAAGGCAATCATGAATGGTGAATATAATAGACCATTAATATTAAAATTGGGGGATAGATATATTTTAGTGGCAGGTAACACAAGATTAAGTACCGCTGCCGCTATTGGTGTGAGTCCTAAAGTTTTTATTGCAAGAATAGAAAATATGAACGAATCAAATAAATCAGATGGTAATGATTCTCATGAACATGACGATGATATGGTTATTGGTGTAGCAGAAATTTTAAAACAAATTAAAGACACAGGCAACCGAAAAAAAGTTTTTAATAATATGGTTGATAAATTTGACAAAGAGGATGTTCAATTTAGTAAAAAAGAATTTTCTAAAATGTCAGGTGTAAAATCACAAAAAAAAGATATTGACGAAACTGATAGTGGTTCATCGGGTTCTTTTGAAGGACCTGCGTTTGGTAGTATGGTTAAAAGAAAAATCAACACAATACATAATGCTAAATTAAACGAGCAAGAAGAAGAGGTTGAAGAAGCTACCACATCGTCATCATCAGGAGCATATGATGTTCCTGCATTTGGTAGAACACCAAAGGGTGGACGTAGGAACCCATTAAAGATTGATGGACCTGACAGCATCTATAAAGGTAGAGCAGTTAAGGATAAAAATTTTCCAAAATGGGGAGGACCCGGTGGTGTATTTGTTAAGATAAAAGAAAAGTGTAAAAGGTTCCCATATTGTAATCAAGGTAACACCGGAGCATTGGAATTTATCAAAGAAGATAAAGAAATACAAAATGCAATTAATGAAGTTTCAAAAAATACGGGTATTCCTAAAAATGAAATTCAAAAAATTGTATTAAATGAAATAAAACAGATATTTATTTAGTATGAAAGTTGAAGAATTAAACTCAATCATGGAAAGCATCGTTTTTGATGAAATTAAGAAAAGTATTCTTAAAGAATCAATGGGTGGTTTAATGGAAAAATATAATGTAACTTGTGAAGGTGAACCTGTTGTTGCTTGCGACACACAAGAAGAAGCTGAAGAGCATGTTAATAAATTAGAAAAAGAACATCCGGGAAAACAATTTATCATTGAGAAAGCAAATTATGAATCTCATAGTGATATGATTGAAAAATTAGATAAAATGGGTGAAGAATTAGAAGAAACTGAAAATATGAAAAAATTTGAAACAAAAGAAGGTAATGCATTTACCGGTGCAATGACTAAAGCAAAAGAAAGCGGTGAAAAAACATTTACCGTTGATGGTAAAGAATTCGATGTGGAGGAAGAATTAATTGGTGGACAAAAGAAATTAGATAAAAACAATAATGGTAAAATAGATGGTGAGGATTTCAAAATCCTTAAAGGCCAAAAACAAGATACCAAAGAAGAAGAGGAAGAATGTGATGAATGTGGTAGCGGCTACATGGAAGAAGACATAAATGAAATGAAGGACACTTGCAACGAATGTGGTGGTATGATGAATGAAGAAGGTATGTGTACTGAGTGTTCTGGTGCTATGATGGAATCTAAAAAGAAGACAATACGTTTAACTGAATCTGAATTGACTAAATTAATTAGTAAGATGGTTAGCGAAGCTGCGGTACCGGGTATTGATACACAAAAGAAAATACGTTCAGCAAGTGGTAAAGAAAACGACGCTAATTTAAACGATGTTAATAAAAAAATTAAAGGTCAGTTAGAAATACCGGGTGGAACTAATCCTGAGTTTCCTGAAGCAAATAAAAAAGGAGAAAAGGTTGCAGTTAACAATAATGAAAAGGAAGATGAATTTGTAAGCAACTTTAGAGGTGGTACATTGTTAGATTTAGATTACGATAACGAACCATCAGAACAATTCAACGCAAGAATAAAGAAAGCATTAGATGGTGACACAACAATGGGTAATTCACATGATGCAGCTAATGTTATTGCAACTGACACAGGAAAAAAATTAGCAGACAGAGCTAAGAAAAAAGAAGCTGAACAAGAAAAAGCTCCGATGTATAAAAAAGACCCGGGTCCAAAAGATAGGATTGATGAGTCAGAAGTATTAAAAACAAATCTTATCAATGAGGATATTGAGAAGATGAAAAAGATTTTTGGGTATAACAAAAAAACTCAGTAATATCTTTTTTTTATTTTCTTTTATCCCTATATTGTAAGTAAGTAGGATTATGGAAAATAGAGAAGGTTATTTAGAGTTTATTACCTCGGAAAATTACAAGAACCAAATTGATATTTGGTACAAAGCATACAATATAAGTCGTGAAAGAATAGAACTCTTTTACGACTTTATTTATTCATTCCATTCCTTAATTGATGAAACTTATTTGGGTAACGATGTAATCCAAGCAGAGGAAGACCAGAAAAATCATTTCACTTGGTGTTGGGATAAAACAATTGAAAACTTCAGTAAAGAAAAAATTTATATTAAAGAGAGGGGACAACATTACCAATATTTTTGGAACTTCTTTTTAGAAGCTTATTATTTTGTGCAATTAGATAATGAGTCAAGCAAAATATCGGAATACTTTTATAAGTTATTCGATTTCAAATACAGAAAGTCAAGGTCGGAACTTGATATGTTAACAGAAATTTACAAATTGTTAGAACAAAACTTGAAAAAGTAATTATTTTCCCGTATATTGATATTAAAAACCGAAATAATATGGAAACCTTAATTAAAATAAAGGACCTGGTTGAAAAGATATCAGTAGATACGAAGAAAGTTTTTGTGAAAGGAAATCATAGCGCATCAATCAGAGCAAGAAAAAACGCACAAGAGGTAAAATCACTTATTGCGACATTCCGTAAGGAAATTTTAGACGAAATAAAAAGACATGAAGGAAGAGATTGAATTGTTTGTATTTGTATTATGCATTTTATACATAATACATTTTGTTGTTGAGTTTGTATTAAGACTAACAGAAGAAGACCCAAAACCGTTAACGTTAACTAAATTAGAGCAAGTATCTTATTTGGCATCGTTATCATACATAATAACTTATTTTTTAATTTAACAACGTGTTTGAATCAATAAAATCATTAAGACCATATTTTCACTCATTAAGAGAGATTGAAAATAACGTCAGTTTAGATATTAAATTACCATTGTCTTGGAAGTTTGAAGATATTGTCAAACCATATCGTTCATTAAAAATAAAGGTTCAAGATAAAAATGAAAAATATACGTTAGTCTCACTTATCGCTACATCAACAATGGAAGGTTATGAAGTAGTTTTGGCGTGTGCTCTTGAAATTATTAATGTCAATAAAGAAGAGGAGGAAAAACGTAGGTTATTTATAGAAAAACAAAAAAGATTACAAGAAGATTATAATTTAAAAGTTAAAGAATTAGAAGAACGCTTTAAAAGCGAACCGTTAGATAAATTAAAAGACTTAGATTTATTAAATAAAGATGGACAAGAAATTGCAACAGGGTATGGACTGGTTGAACAAGGAAATGACGAAGGACGAGAAGGAGATACAGAACCACAAGATGAAGATGATTAATGAATTGAAAAAATTTGATAAAAACGAATTAATACCCAAACCAACACCAAAAGAAAAATTAACATTTATTAAAAAAATAGCACAGATATTTGGATATGGAAAGAAAGGGTGATTTATTAAATCAATTAGCTATCATATCAGATTTAATCGAAAAGTTATCGATACAAACAGTATCAAGTACCGTAGTGTTAGAACTATCGAATGAAGAATTTAATTATTCGTTTGATTTTATACAGAAAAAATACGGCAGGAAAATGGATAAACCGGACGGTTCCTTTTCAATTACAATTGGATTTGTAGACCTTATTTTTAATAAGAGTAGTGTCTGAACAACTCTTGACGTTTGAAGCCCTTAGATTCAAGTAAATCATATAACAGAGTCCTTTGATGCGTGGTAACATCTCTAACAAAGATAAAGTTACCACGTTTCTTTTTTAGTAGGTCTTCTTTAACTAATTCAAGTAATCTATCCGCATCTTTGATGTTCTTATTACCAAATAATCTCACATCATCCTCCACTTGAACAAATAATTTGTTATTTAATGTAAAAATCTGAGCAATTTCAGTTACACTTTCGATATACTCCATCATTTGATGGTACCGGATTCTTTTCTTAATTGAGTAATCGTATATCAACTCTTCTTCCCAATAAGGTACAATCTCTTTGATACGAAACTTATCATCTTCAATTTTTGCAGGTTCGTTCCTACCTAAACTATCTTTAACCCACACCTGAGTTGCCCATCTATTGTTTGGAAATATGAGACCCAACTCATATATTAGTTCACGATTACGTTTTCCACCCTGTTGTTTTACGTATCTTGGTTTCTTTTCTGTTTTAAATTCGCGCCAATATTCATAAACAGTGGTACGTTTCATACACTTATATAATATTTTAACTTTCTTCTTGTTACAGAAGAGAACTATAAAATATTTTCCATTTTTCATAGAAATAGTCTAAACAATGAAACTAAACCAAATAGTCCAAGCGCACCCCATATAC